>Ga0209634_1001684_pt1 | contig 16011 bp, 20 predicted proteins | sample LinPmetageLP40_FD_184043 | JGI IMG/M metagenome (GOLD analysis project Ga0209634, IMG submission 184043) | Marine viral communities from the Pacific Ocean - LP-40 (SPAdes) (version 2) | ecosystem: Environmental > Aquatic > Marine > Oceanic | place: Pacific Ocean | collected 2010-08-26
GCGCAATGTGGCTTGCATATTCATATCTGTGGTATCAGGATTGTGTGCTTTAACAATATTATCAGAATACTGGAAAGCTCCACATTTTGGACATCTGTTTAGTCTTTCACTCATTCTTCGTTCTCCTTATTTCGCCAACTCCTTACATATAGCCAAGCTACTATTGCCATTCCTGTCCAACTAACGAGCACATGTAGTATTGTTTCAATCATTCTTTGTTCTCCTTTTCTTCTAGACCAGATAAAAGTCGCTCCACTCGTTTACTTGATTCTGTTTTTGTGATCTTTTTTCTAAATCCTGAAGAGAAGTGAATACGACTATCACATCTACCGAGTGGTTTTGTGATTGATAAGATTCCTACTCCGAGTTGGATCGAGATCTTATCTAGATCTATCTCTTTTAGAAATGTGTGAATAGGATCCCAATTTTCTGTATACAATTGGTCATCAACTTTATCAAAAAGATAGTCAAGCATTCTATGTTTAGTTTCCGGCTTATCAAGCGCGAGAAGTTTATCAAGGTCAATCATTCTTCGTTCTCCTTAATTGAACTGATTACTGAATCAGCAGCGTAACCGCACTGATCAATAGTTAACCAGTCAAGCTCAGAGTTAATTGCTTCGGCAATAGCATCTCTATCTAACCCTAAAGGTCTTTTTTCAACCTCTTTATAAAGATAGATTACAGTAGCGGCAAGACGATTGATTACAAGAGACTCTTGAGACGAAGACATCCCCCAACAAAGATCGGCTTCCGATGCTTGTTCTGACGTTAGAATAATTCCGTGTGATTTATTTTTCATTCTTCGTTCTCCTTGAGCGGGCTGAGTATCCAACAGACAGAGCCACACGAATTAGCATTTCTTCTTCTTCGCTGAGATTGATGTGCTTTTTGAAAATCTCTGTGGCATTTTCCATAAAAGTAATTTCTTCGGACATTCGATTGTAATGACAGAAATCAGAAATTGTTTCAAGATCTGTATTTATTTCTTTTATTATCGTCTCTGCTATTTCTTTTTTCATTCTTCGTTCTCCAATAGTTTTAGATCTTCTGGTCTCGCAACATTGTTGATAGTCTTGCCGTTTGGCATTGTGTATCTTACAAGATAACACATACAATACCTATCGTCACCTTCGCGTTCCCACTTACTATAGTAAAGAGTTTTTTCTTTTTCTCTTATGATCTCGCCTGTTGCGCCAAGGGTGCCGTAGCCACAATACTGAACCTTATCACCGACTTTCATTCTTCGTTCTCCTCACTACATTTCATAGAATTTAATATTCCACTCTTTATGATCTTCAAGCCATTGTCTTAGTGCTTTGATGTGCGCAACACTCAATTGTTTTTCAGAATCTATTTTTTCACACCACTTTGCGTATTCATCAACGAGGTCTGGATTGGTATTGTAAGTCAAAAGTTCACTCGTTACAAAAGTTGGTGTTTGCCAAAGATCAAAGGTTCGCCTTACTTCAAATTTGCCTAATTTCTCATGAGTTGTAATGATTGTTGCCTCTACATTAAGATTCATGCTCATTCTTCGTTCTCCCAATTGTGGTAAGTTCCATCTCTTTCGTGTCCTCTGTCTTTGTTTGTATCAAACAGTCGGGACAGGTATAAAAAGAATCTACTAAGCATTTTCTCTAATCCTGCGATAAGCGCCTACCGTTTCTGGAAACAGGTCGGTGGCGATTTCTAGACAGGCTTCAGCGACTTTTACAATCTCCCATTGTGCCCCTTCGTGTGTGCGAAGGTCAATGAACTTCAAGAGGTTAGATAGATTGACTGTGCCGTAGTATTCGGTGTAGAGGTTCTGTGGTAGAACCCCTCTTGCCTGTTCTCGGCAAACGCCTGCTTCGATAAGGTTGTTAAATAACTTCAAGCTAAGTTTGTGGTGCATTCTCATCAAACAAGATGCTGTAAGCTCAAAGCCTCCGTGCTGTGGAACAATTGGATTAATCAACTCTTCGGCGTTGCTTGCCTGTCGGTTGCTCTTGTGCTGTGTTCTGAACGCTTCTGGTTCATAGAACTTGATGTTTACATCAGTGTAGCGTCTACTAATCTCGTTATAAGACCATGTTCTATGGCGATGGTGCTGAGACCGAACGAACATAGGAACACTAAACCTGAAAGTAATGAGATTATGCTCAAGAGTAGAGGTGTGCTTATGTCGGATGAGGTAGTTGATAAGCTTCTTATCACGTTCATCTAAATTCTCCTTTTCTACTCCGAATGATACTCGGGCAGAGTTTACGACGGTAAGGTCGTCACCCATGTGGTTTACATAATCGACGCGACCAATGCCGTCGCCGTATAGTTCGATTGACTTATTGCTCATCTGCTCTCCATTATATTTATAATATAACGGGTCGAGAGTCAGTCGTCAAGGTCTTCAAGCAAAGTTTTTATGTCTAGCCCTGCGCAGTCAATCTTTTTCTTGTTGACGTGATAGTGACTGACGAATCCGCGTTCCTTTCCATAAGCCCATTGTTGTTCATAAATAGTAGAAGTTTTCCCAAACTGATTTAATGGGGTCTCAAAAGGAACGCCAGTGGATTCGTGAATTGCTGACCAAAGGGCTTTGAGTGCTTCTATTTGAACTGGATAAAAACCCAAGAATGGATCTAGTTTGTTTCCGTGTGCCCAAGCACCCTCGACCAATGGACGCTCGCCGAAGCCTTTGCGGGCATAGGTGCTTTGGTATTTCGGGTAGTAAGCATTTGTGATCTCAACACCAACAGACTTGCGGTTTACATTGCCAGCGTGGAATGCTGCGTGTTGTAGATCGAGGGTCTGGTAGATTGTGCCGTCGTTGTCAATCAAGAAGTGAACGGAGATGCCGCGCTTATCTAGAACCTTTTGGCATTGCGTCGAGGACAGACAAACATCCCAGTGGTTAACGAATAGTTTAACGTCGCGTTCTGGTCTGCCTGTGTAGTCATAGTAGGTGCCAGAGCGGGCGGCCAATCCGCCCCGCTCTGACCAGAGAACAAGCTTGTCCCATTTGATTGGGGTAAACTTACCATTGTAAACAATATAGTTAGAATAATGTTGGTCTTCGGGTTTATGATCATCGATGTTTTCTTGCCTCTCAACCCAAAGACGACGGAATGTGCCGGGGCCACAGAGACCATCGGCTTTTAGCCCATAGGACTTTTGAAAGCGTTTGATCGCTCTTACGAGTTTATCATCAAAATACTTTTCATCAAACCAAGTGGGATCCCAGCCTAAGCTGGACGCTGATGATCTGTTGTAAAAGTCCTTGTCCATCTATTACTCCATTACTCCTATCACGTAATTTTCTAAAATTGTGTAATAAATAGAATGGTCAATGCTTAATTCCTCTAACATCTTTTTGTCTATAACAATTTTATCCCCTTTTTTGCAGTGGAACGATACATCTTTTGACACCGAAAGCACTCCAACAACGATGTGTTTTTCTTCTGGCGCTTTGTAATCGTCTGGGAGTAGGATCCCTGTCTCTGACTTTTCCTGTGGTGGAGAATAGTCTACAAGAATGTGTCTATTTACTGGCTTTATCACGGTTCACCTCCTGAATAATAAGTTTCTCGTGTGTTTTGTATTCTTCAAAATGTAGGAATATGTGTGTCCTTGCTTTACAATTCTCGCAAAGCATTTGGACAGAAATATTCTTACCTGCGGAGGCTTCCCCCTCCGACACTGGAACCCATTTGCTTGCTCCACAATGGTTCCTGCCACAAGTTATTTTGTTTTCCCTGTCTGACACTAAATGGTTGAAATTCATTTTGTCTCCTAGATTTCACAATGAGTTGAATCACAGAATTTAGTCCCTACGCCGCCTTCATTGGTAACAAAGCGACTTACAGGCGTAATGCCCTTCGACATTTCCTCGTATTCCTCTTCGTCAATAGGCTCGTAAGGGGCCTGGACATAACCAGTTTCTTCATAACGAAGGAAGGAAACTGCTTTTAATCTCGTCTCATACATTTCAAGGGCAGTCTTTATGTCTGCCGCCTCTTCTGGCTTGAAGGTTACTGTGATGGAAACAGAGTTGTCAGCCCAGTAGTGTTGATATTGTGCCGCAATCTCAAGTTGTTCCCACATTGTAATCTCTCTCTTGCCCTTGACGAAATGTTCTTCGTGGACCGGAAACTCAACACACATAGTGTTTGGAGAGTAGTGGTCTGGCTCAATCTTGTAGCCGGCTTCCTCAAGAGCAGGGAGCATATCACTGTCTGCCGCAAAGCGAATGCGACGAATGTAGTATTCATCTTCTGGGTAATGGATGCCGGGGGTAGAGCCATTGAGAAGTGAAACTGTGCCAGAAGGCTTGATGCTTGTCATTCTTACTGACTTTGGAATACAAAGCCAATCAGAATATTCGGCATCCAGTTCTTTGACGTGCTCGTAAGCTCTGTCGCACCAATCCAGCATTGCCCTGCGACCAAACTTATTGAATGATTGAACAACGCCGGACTGAGAAAGTCCAATGCGGCGGTTCTTCAGCATCTTTGCGTTGGTCTCAGCCCAGTGGGTGTTGGCCAAAGTGACCGTTTTGCCATAAAGATAGGCAATCTTAAGAGTTGCGAGATAGTCGTCATAAGTCTCGTGCTTCGCTGGGAATGTCTCAACAAGACAGCATAGCTCGGCATCTTCTAGTTGCTGTTCAACACAGGGATTGAAGCCCATAACATTTTTATCATCGTCTCTCGGAGGATCAGCGAAGCGACCACGGGTTCTGGCATTGTCTAGCCAGATGTAGCCCGGCTCACCATTCTTCTGCGACTGCTCTGCGTGCCAAGTGTAGTCCTGCCCAACAATGGCGTGGAAGGAGTTGTTGGAACCCCAGCGATGGTGAGCAAGTTTCTCGGAATCGTTCTTCATCTGTAAGTATTCAAAGTCCTCATGATTTCCGAGGGCTAGCGCAGCAGAACGGCGGACGTTACCTGCCACAACACAGCGCCCGATTAAGTTCTCGGTGTCTACAATGTCAACAGAAGTAATCTGCTTCCCAGTGCGTTCTGTATAGAGTTCAGACAGGCTGTCGTGCAGTTCCTTGAGGGGGCCAGAGCCGCTAGACGTGCCACCGAAACCACGGATGAGGGCGCCGTAAGGGCGGATAGCAGAGTAGTCAAAGTTGGGGACTTTAGCCCCGAACAAGAATCCGTTTAGTAGAACCTTGACAGACTGTACCCATCCCTCGCGGGAATCGTCAATGACAAAATTCTCGTTGGTAAACTCCGGCTTCTGAACAACTAAGGTCCCTGCTCCAAGAGTGTCGAACCCGACGCCGATGCCCAACATAAGAGCATCCATCATCCAAGAGAAAAGATAGCCACCCTTGGTGTTTATCTCTTTGGTAGAACGGAAGGCGCAGTTAAATAGCCCTGCGGCGGTGCGCTCATTGACAAACTTGGTCCCCATCATCCAAAGACCTCGCCCCGGTGGGGTCCACTTTAGATTGAAGAGGCGATCGTAGGCGTCTTTTGCTGTCTTCTGCGCTTTGTTGTCGTTCCACTCTAGGCCAAGCTTATAAACATGCTGTTTCTGCATATCAAACATTCCCTCAATAACGCGGCGGCAAGTCTGGAACCATTCTTCGGATCCTGTTGCTGTGTCGTCGAACTCGCTTAGACGGCGAGCGTAGGTGCGCTTGAAGGTGACATAGCCAAGCGGACCCCACGGCACCTCGCGAGCACTATATTGTTCGATGAAGGTGTCTGAAAGTTTAAATCTACGAATGTGTGTTTTCATTTGTTGTTGCTCCTTAGTTGCTTAAATTTATCGTATTTGTTTTTTAGAATTTCTTTTTGTTCCTTCGGCCCAACAGCCAAGGGGGTTGCTGAGATATTAGGTCCTATGCCAGAAGGAATAGCTGACTTAGGCAACATTTTGATATTGACGCAAGAGGTGTCCATAAACATATCGTAGATGATCCCGTCAGGACCATTACGATTTTTGGCTATAAACATCTTAGCACGATTGTTCTGCTTATCTTCGATGGTGCGAGAAATAGTACAAATAAAATCTGAGACAAAGCACTTATTGAACGCCTCGCTAATCTGTTCCATTGTGACAACTTCTGCGTTGAGGCCAGACCGGTTTGTCTGCGAGGCTGTCCAGATGGGGCAGTTAAATTCACTAGACACTCCCCGTAGTTCTTCATAGATTGACTCCAGTTCTGCCCTTTTTTCTTTCCTAATCACGACAGGGCGTAACAAATCTGCGTAGTCTACGATGATTAGACCGGGCTCTATGCCCCTCTTTACAAGGCGTGATAGATGTGATTTGATTGTGTTGGTGGATGCCGACTTGGTCGGATATTCTTTTACAATCAAAGTCCCGTCAAGATTTTTGATCTCCTCAAAGATGTCGTCCTTAAAGCTGGCGAGATCTGAAAGGGGATAGCCTGTAATGCAAGAGTCATAACGACAAGCGACAACCGTGTCCTGCAACTCAAGAGTGTAATGAACAACAGTCTTTCCTTCCTTGATGGCCTGAGACCCCATGTGAACAAGAGCCATAGACTTACCTGCCCCAGTAGGAGCGATAACGACGCCAAGCTCATTTCTACCAAGTCCGCCACTGGTAATGTCATCAATTTCCTTCCATCCAGTCGTGACTGGCATTCTGAATTTTGGTTTGTAGCGCTCTTCAAAGTCTGCAATGAAGTCGTGCCCGAAGTTATTCTCAGAGCCAAGTTTCAAGGCATCATTGATTACCTTTGAGATCTCATCAAAAGAGCAAGTTTGCAGGAGTCCTACAGACTTCATCATTGCTTCTTTTAATTTTTGCTTTCGACAAAAGTCAAGGCTTGTCTCCTTGATGTAGTCTATGTCGTCGGATATTTCATTTGTGTGAACTCTTGCAAAGTAGTCTCGCACCTGCTTTTGTGAGACCTCTGTCTCTCTGTCTAATTCTGTCCGTAAGATGGAAATCATCGCGTTTGTGGACGGATGCTTTCCATATTTAGTTCTGTATTCCATTATCTTCGCCACGAATGTGCGAAGGTAATCAAGCTCTAGAAAATCAATATCTAGAACCTCAGTGATCTGATCGGCAAAGGGTCGGTCCTCAAAAATGAGTTGAACGAGCCCCTCTTGAAAGGATTTGCCGTACCTTCCAAAGTCTGCTTTTTTAGCGAGCATTGTACTCCTATGTTTCGCACTACTAAATATAACCGATCCAACTCAAAAGTCAAGGCGAGTTAGGATTAATTTCTGCTCTTGACGATGACTATCTATTTCATTGACTTGGAGCCACGGCACTTCCACTTCTTTCTGGATAGTGCATTGGCGCAAGGTGGATTCTTACATTTCTTGATCTTTGCCGATCGTGCGCAGTAAGCATCGCCCTTGGCTGTGCCGGGTCTTATTCGATCACCACCACTCTTGGCTTGACCTGATTGCCCATAGGAACGACACTTGCCATCTACTCGTTTCGCAAAGCGCTTGCCCTTGGCAGGCTTACAAGCTTTCTTCTTTTTTTCATCGAGGACGGCTTCTATCTCTTCTGCTACCATAGCCTCCATTTTGTCTTGATCAGTAATTTCTTCTTTTAATTCAGAGTCGTCAGTTTCGCCAACTATGTCTTTGATGCGCTTAGCTTGTCCAGCGTGCATCTCTGATGCCTTCTCAAGTTCTCCAACGATTACTTTTAGCTCTTCTTCTTGTTCTTTTGAATGAGATTCTTCAAGGACTTCTCTGACAAGATTTTCAAGTTTTGTTTTGTTTAAAATCATTTTATTCTTTTCCTTTCTTTGACTTCTTGCCCCAAGACTTGCCCCGACCCTTTTCTTTACAGGCTGCGGGTGTTGGTCGGCATGAAGGATATTTGGAGCGTTTTTCGCCCTCTTTGCGACCGCAAGATTTACACTTGCCTTTTCTACAAGTGTTGCAGTCAACCCAACCAGAAGAAGATCCCTTGCCGCCTTTGCGCCCAAACCAATCCTTCAGCGAGGATTCTTTGCTAGATTCAGTGCCGGCTTTCTTTTTTTTTTCAGAAACGACTGCTTGATATTCTTCTTGAATAATCTGTCGCAGGCGATCATCTATTTCCAAGCCCTCTTTCTTTTTGGACTTGTTGCCCCAATTGGCAGCACCAACTTTGCGGCACTTTACAAGGGCGCCGCTAGCATAAGCAGAAGGCCACACGTCGTAGCGTGCCTTCACTTTGTGATAGCAGGCATCTTTCTTGCCCTCGGCTTCTTCTATCTCTTCTTCGTTGAGAGATGCTTCATCGAATTCGTAGAGTTCTTCCATGTAAATAAATAGTGCTACCTATCATTACATTCCCTAGAAATTTTATTTAGGAATGCTTTGAGTTCTTCCCAATTTAATTCTCCGAAGCCATCATTCATCATAAGCCTCAATAGCTCAGTTTTATTGAAGTTGCACTCAAAGTTTTCAAGTGCATAGTCAATAGTCTGCTTACCTTGAACTGAGATAAGTGGAGAATACAACTGCATCATCTGGTAGTTGTGCTCAATTATCGCTTTTGACTCTGCGATGTTTTTATAGACTTTTAGTCTTGAGTCTATGTTCTCACAATATTCAACCAGTTCATCAATTGTTACATCTCGGTCTTCGCTCATAAACTGAAGCTTATTGGCGATTGTCTTCATTCCAACACGATTAACACCGGGAAGGTTGTCGCTTGTGTCCCCAGCCATTGCTCGGGCGAGAGCCATGTTCGTTGGATGAATCCCGATGTTTTCTAAAACGGTTTTCTTGGTTTCTATTTTATCTGTAACTGGGCGATAAACCACAGTCTCATCATTACAAAGCTGTAGAAAGTCTTTGTCGTTTGAGACAATGACCTTCTGCCACCCTTCATAATGTGTAGAGCCACACACATAAGAGATAATGTCGTCTGCCTCGACCCTTTCCAAGACAAGCTGGATGATAGGCATTTGATTAAAATATTCAATAATCTGCATCTGCTGCCAGACTTTGTTCTGTAACTCTTCGTTCTCTGTCAGGTTGTGGACAGAGCGATTCAGGCGCAGTGGCTTGCGTCCATCTTTATAGGACGAGTTCATCGCCTTTCTTTTTTGAGATCCGTTTGGTCCATCCCAACAGATTACAATCTCGTTTGGCTCGATCATTCTAACAAGCTTTTGTAGGATCTTGATAGATCCTTTGATGCCACCGATTGGTTGTCCGTGATTAGACAGGCTGGGATCGACTATGAAGGCCCTTAAAAAATGATTTAGCGCGTCTATGATTAAAACTCTTTTCATTCTTCTCTCCATGTTCTGTTTTTTAGAATGTGTTTGATGCAGCCTTTAGAACACCCAAATTGGTCTGCTATTTATGATCTAACAAAATAGGTTACCTCCACCCCGTAATCTAACAGGGTGGGGGCACATTGTCAAGAGGTTTCGTCTACTTCATAAAAGTCTGATGCTTCGCCTTCGCGCTTCTCAAACTTCTGGATCACTGCTTCATCCATAAAGTCATAAACATGCTGTCTGAACTCTGGGTCAGAGTTCATCACTTCAACCCACTTACTAGGTTGGAACTTCTTGGAGTAACCATTGTGCTCAAGTGTGTACCAAGAACCGGAGACAGTCATAAAACCCTTGAGAGCCTCAAATAAACTCTCTGTACATTGAACACCAATCGGGTCAGTTCCCCATAAGATGCGGAATGTACAAGTTCTACCCTGTGTTCCAAAACGAGACTTTTCAAGTTTGACCCTAACCTCTGAGCCAATGCGGAAGCCGTTGTCATCAAGCACATAGGCTGCCTTGCTCTTGCGACCTGTAAGCCAGATACGAAGAGAATAAGCATAGTGCATAGCCTTGCCGCCAGGAGTGGTGTAAGGCGTTGTCATTAAAATCTGGCGAGCCATTGGTCCCTGTGGAATGTTGGTCTTCAACTGGTTGAGAACAAGGAATGTGGCTTTCTTGTCAGCAAGTGGAATAACCAACTTTGACATCGCCTTCGCAAGAATACGCGCTTTGACAGCGAATGATGATTGAGGGTTAAAATCTCCTTCCACATCAGATACTGCTGGAGTAAAAGCAAGAGAGTCCCAAATAAATAGCAGTTGTTCATCGGCTGCTCCCAAAAGCTCTTCTATGGTCTCCAATACAAACTCAACAGACTGCGCTTGGATATACATCATCCCACCCAGATCACAGCCAGCTTTCTCCAAGAAAGTAGGATCAATTGCTGACTCGGAATCAAAGTAAATTACACCAATTCCCATCTTCTGTGCGTTCGCGGCACATTGTGCTGCCAAGAAAGACTTGCCTGTTGATTCCAGCCCAGCTAACTCTGTTATCTTACCGACAGGAATACCAGCATATTTTCCCTTACAAATGATTGAATCCAGCCAACGGGAACCTGTTGGGATCCATTGTTTTACTTCTGTGGGGTTGTCCTTTCGTAGATCATGGGCAACATTGCGCCCAGCTTTCTTATTTATCATTGCCCGCATTGCGCTCATATCTACGCGACCGGCTTTGACTTCCTTCTCTTTCTTCTTAGCCATTATGTTTGTCCTTGTTTATCTTTTCTTTATTTTTTTTGATTTCAAGCCGAAGCTTGTGTGTAATTATAGCACAAAACTGCTACGAGAGTAAAGCAAAACCCCCACCTTTTTACGGGTGGGGGCAGACTGGAGCATTAAGCTTTTACTAGCCAGTCATTAGGTCCTTGAACGCCTTATCAACACTAGATTTGCCGCTCTGGTTATACTGGGTGGTTTCTTTGGAGCGGCCCTCTGCTGACTTGTCTCCAGAGAGCATTCCGTCAAGAATCGCGCCCACCTCTTCCGGGCTGTGGCGGGTGAACAAACCGTCGATATCCGGCATATTCTGTAGCAAGCCTGGAATCGCATCGGCATCCCCAAGAAGGGTGCTTGTGTTGCGGCGCATCTTCATATTGGTCTGAGGATATGCTCCAGGTCGCGTCGGCTTTGTGTAAGTAATGGTAATGTCAGTGCCCTCTCCAGGGTCAGTGATGTCACCATACTCTGGGTCAAGAATGTAGCCAAGAAGAAGCTCGTAAGCAGTTTTTCCATAGCCATAAACTTTCACACCTTCGGACTCAAGACCACGAACCACTACTGGTGAGAAGTAGCGATTGCGAACAAACAGACTCTTGGCCAGCTTCTTGGTCTCCTCATCATTGTTATCTGTTCCATCGCGCCATAGCTGCGATGCGAACTCACAAATTGGACATGCTTCACCAAAGTTGCGCTTCGGGCACATAACACCACCGCGATGTCCTTCGATGTTATAGTGGAAGTGAACTTCCTTTAGCGGATCTCCGTCCGCTGTCGGGACGATTCGCACGTCGGTGTCACCCTCATCTGGCTTGAACCAGACACTAGTCTTATCGCGCCCGTCTCCTCGTAGTGCGGCAAGCTTCTTCCGCATTAGCTCCATGTTGATTCCCATTATAGTCTCCTTGTTGTTGGGTAAAGTATAGTAAGCGTTCCTTACTATCTGAATGTAACACTCTGATCATAGCCTGTCAAGAGTATTTTCTTTTGGGATTTTGAGAGCTTCCCCTTGCTCATTTGTAATTTAACGTGATCAGCTTTTGCTGTCAAGTGCTTTTTGCCCTTGAATGAAATTTGTGTGAGCGAGGCAGAACCCAAAGTCGGTTTCATAGGGTGACTCGTAGATTCCATAAGTCACATTCTTGAAAGCATTTCTTGGCTTTTTCTTTAGGCTCTCGACTATTCTGGAATGTAGCTTCCCGTCGTTCTCAAGCCGCTCACTTGCTACACATAAATAGTAGCAAACATCACGATCTTCCTCAAGTTTATAATACCATTTTTCAGATAGCTTGTCTACCGAAATTACTCCCACAGAACGAATTTTCTGGACCTCTGATGGCTTTGACAAGTTGCCAACAAGGGGCGAAGTGTGCTCAAAGACATTGAGATAATGAGTGGCATAATAGATGCTCTTGTTTATCGTCTCAAAGTATTTTTTTATTGGGATCTCACCTATTGTCCTCTCAAGGGCTGGGTTCGACAGAATGGTAAGGCTGCTGAACAATCCTGATCTAGCATATTCTTGTAGAATGCCAAAGATTGCGCGCTCTTGTAATTTAGTGTCGCCGATAAGAAGATCTACATCTGGTTTAATGTAGAAGACATCTATCTGCCTGTCTCTTATCTGTTGTAAAATAGCAAGTGTGTAGTTCGCGGAGAAAGATGAACCACATAGGAACACCTGAACTCTGTCTTGAACTGCTGTAAGTGTTTTGTAAGAAGATAGTTTCGGTGCCTGTTCCTCACAATCTTCTGCTTTGGCCACTTTTGGCAGCTTTCTATTGTATTTTGTGTTCTCTTGATCTTCCGAAAAAAGGAAGACATTATACTCTTTGTGGTTCTCGAAGAGAGAAGCCACATTACATCCCGCATCGCCTATTCCAAAGATCGAAATCATAGCTTCAGATCCTTCATTGTCCCGTAGGTCTTGCCTGCCTTAGTGTTGGCCATAAACCTTCCCAGTTTATTATTTTCAAAAATTGCTTTAAGCTCTGGTATTCTTTGTTTATCTTCTTCTGATAGATCCAGAACGATTTCGTCGTGGACTATAAACGCAACCTTCGAGCGCGAACCCTCCAAAGCCTTGTCAATAGCGACTGCTCTATCAAGTGTCAGGTCAGATGTCGTGCTCTGGATTAGATAACTCAGAGCCTTGCGCTGGTCTACCTCGATGTGTCTTCCCGTTGGAGTGTTAATCTTGCCGTCCTTATAGAATTTTGAAAGCACACCTTCTCGGCTATAAACGGAGCCGTTGAGCGACATATCATTCACATTATAAAGGGTCGCAAAGAACCTTACCTTCGCCTCTTGGCGATCTACCGGGGAGCCTCCATATAGGTGCCGCATATTCCAATTATGGATGTCCTCCTGCGGCTGCTCGTGACCGGAAAGGGACAGGAAGGTTCTCACTTCTGCGCCATTATAATCTAATGATAAGAACCAGTCATTCGTTGGCTTGATGAGTTCTCGCAGCTTTGACTTCATAGTGAGGATCGGATTACTATCCCTATGGGTCGTAAGGCGCCCTGTAACAGTTCCAAAAAGATTATAGCTCACATAGTGTGACTTACTTTTTACAAGTTTCTTAATGTCCTCTCGGTCGCTTGTGCTGGTCATAAGGTGGCGGCAGCCATCTACGTTGATGCTGAGCTTCTGGTAGCTGATCTTGTGGATTAGTTTATAGATGCTATCCAATTGATGATAGTTCTCTGGCTGTTCGTAATTTTCAAAGATGTGCTGGGTGATCTTGTTCCGAACCTCACAGAACTCCATCAAGAAATCTGATGGGACTAGATCGAAGAAACAGTTCTGTCGCAGATCAATGCGTGCTATCTTAAGCGATAGCAGATAGGCTTTGAAGGTTTTCTGAACCTCTGATAGTTCTTCTTTTAAGCTCTCGGGACAAGCCTCTTGTAAGTTCTTGCCGCCGGCGTAGAGCCAAGCATATTCTACATTGGGATCTTGAACGGATCCTGTGTATTTCCACGTCTTGGTCAATCCGTCAGGGATGCCCTCAAAATGAAGGTTCCCATCAACATAAACACCGACACATTCTGACTTGTCATCAAGTGTCTGGAAAATCATGTGTCCTCTCTAAGTCTCTGTGCCTTTACAAGATAACTCAAGGATCCTCTGTAGTCAAACGGCTGGTTTACATAACGCTCAAAAACTCCAAGCGCGCGGCGATTGTCTGATGATCTTGAAAGTTGTAGGCAGTCCTTGATAATCCTTTGCTTCTCGGCGTTGCTGAACTGACTTTCTTCTTCTGAGAACCTGAGAGCAAAATAGAACTTTAAGAAAAAATCATTTGAGAACTTTTCTTGTAATGACTGAAGCGTATAGCGTTCGGTGGTTACGATCTTGGGGCCACACTCATCAACTGTAGGAATGTGTGTTGGAACCACTTCGTTGTAGAGTCTTAAGAGTCGTTGGGTCATTTGATTATAGAACCTGTTATGAGTTGTAGAAAACCCTAGTGCTAAAATTGCGCTAGAACTTCTTAATCCATAACTGCTAGCATAACCTTTCATTGCTTCCGAGTCAATGTCGGCGATCAGTCTCCACGGAGCACCGATGTCGATCATAAATCCATAAGAATTACAAGCATTTACATAGAACTCCCAATTTTTGCTATTTACAAAATCATTTATTTTTTGATCGTCGTTATCATAGGGTAGATCAGCAATCTCAAGAGCAAGTCCACTATTTGTAAGATTATTTAATCTACTTTTTGTATAAGCTGGCATTGACATCGGAAAAGTTCTTGTTATAATAGTGACTGTTGATAGGAGTTCTTTTATGAATGTTTGAAAGTTTTGAATATTACTAACATTCAAGTTTGTTTTGAGAGCTTTAATAAAATTAACTTGATATTCTTCATAGCTAATGTTATTATCTTTATAACTTTTATAGACTTTTAAATTAGTGAGGTTAGGATCATTAGAATAAATTTTGCCTGATTGTTCTGCTTTCTTAAACTGCTGAGCTAATGCTTCAAATGCATCTACGACAAATCCTATTGCCTGGATGTTTTGTCTTGGATTGCCTGAGCTTATAAAGTTTTTGAATGTATTTGAACTTGCAGCTATTGGAATATAGTTTCTGTCTACTTTTCCATAAAGAGCTTTTTCAGCAAAATTAAAATCTATAAGGTTTGGATAATCTGTTTTAAGAACATCAGAATTATAGATGAGCTTTTTGTTGAATAACTCAAGGGAGGTTTCATTGTTATTTTCTTTATAAAATGTTGACATTACGCTTTCCTACCGGGTGATCCATAGAGCCAGCCAGTTCCACCACTTCTCTTATTAATTTCACTCACTGCTTTAATTCCAGTGTTAGAAGGGTTATTAGATTTTAATGAAGATTTTCTTTTTGAAGTCGCACATTTCTTTGGCTTGTCTTCTGCGTCGTCTATAATTGGTTTTTTGCTATTGTTATCTGCGTTTCCGCCTCCAGTGTCAGCGACCCACTTAGCAGTGATCTTAGTGTCTGCTTTACCGGGACCTATAGAATGCTCTGATCTGGTGATCATATAATAGCCACCAATACCAAACTGAGTGAAATCGTTACCATTCTGGTCCTTTGTCATCTCTGGAGAAAATCCTCTAGGATCTACATAAATGTAGGTTCCGGGGAATGTGTGTAGATTTAGGAGACAATCAACGTTGGCATTATAGACTTCTCTCAACTGGGTCAATCCGTCAAAACCTTCTTGTTCAAAGCGAAGCTCTTTCAATCCGGTCATATCAGTTCTGTCAAGAGAAATGTTCTTTACAATTCCTCTGTCCTTGCCTAAGATGTAATGAAAAATCCCATTCTCAGCGTCGTCTTGTTCGTTGCCTGTCATCTTTCCTACAGGATAAGACCGTCCCGCATAAAAAACGTAATAGTTTATTTCTCTATTTGGCTGTGCCATAGATATTGGAAAACGAGAAGGGCCAGAAACATTTATTACTGGCTTTATTCTTCTTGCTTTAGGATCGCTTAAATTGAATACGTTGCCGACACCATATTGAGCCATTTCTTCTTCTACGGTGGTTGGATCATTATGTGTGTCTATGTAGTGAGTGATATCGTCGCCATATTTCGCAGGTATTTTAGAATCATTGAAACCAGTTATCACTGAGCTATTGAGCCTAACTCTTTGTTTGGTGTTGAAAGCGAAGCAGCTATCATTATTTATAAAATTACGAATCAGTTCATTTGTTATGTCTTTTATGAAGTTTGTTATGGGGTAGTAAGCTTGATCTTTACTCAAGACCTTTTCGGTCAAGAATTCTGTAAAATAGTTAAGAGAAATTGGGATGTCCCCAATGGAACAGAAGCTGATTTTGTTTTCGTCAAATGGATCTTTAACTTCCATTGGTCCAAGAACAATTCTTAGTTTTTTAAATTGCTCCTTGGCTTTCATAAGTTTTTCAATCTCTTTCGCTACTGAAGTCTTTTTTGCTATAATTGCCCTGGTGCCATCATTATGATTTATAGTTTCTGTGACCGTCACTTTCTCTAAAAACTT
>Ga0209634_1001685_pt1 | contig 16010 bp, 12 predicted proteins | sample LinPmetageLP40_FD_184043 | JGI IMG/M metagenome (GOLD analysis project Ga0209634, IMG submission 184043) | Marine viral communities from the Pacific Ocean - LP-40 (SPAdes) (version 2) | ecosystem: Environmental > Aquatic > Marine > Oceanic | place: Pacific Ocean | collected 2010-08-26
CACTATGTTGTCTATAGTATAAATCGTGTGTTGGAGTTGTAGGTGGTATATATGTAGTAGGGGGTGGATTAATGTCATAAAGAGCTTTTAATGGAAAATAGTGTAATACTTCCTTTTTATCTCTACAATATAGTTTATCGAATTTTTGTAATATTGTGTTTACATGCGTATTTACACCATTTAGAGCTTCGCTATGGTAAATACATAACATATAACCTTTACTTGCTAATAATGGTCTAATATACACTAAAGACACATTATTTTGTGCGGGGTGAATATTATTATTAAATGGGATTATTTCAATAAATGCCTCTTTATAACCACTATTTAATAAAACCTCTAACTGCTCCTGTTCTTCTATAAGCCAATACATAAAACCTTTTTGACCAATATAAGTAAGATTTTTTTAATCTCCAATCTCTTTATAAAATTGAGTAAACCTACCTTGAAAGTATTCTACAAATCCTCTTAATTTTAAATTAAGTGAAATTCTTTTAACAGTGTTATAGTTTATAGTATATGTTTTTTCTCTATTTCCTGTTAATTCCCAACTTAATTTTATAGGAGAAAATAATTGGAAGGATACACTAGGGTCTTTTGTTAAATATTGATTATAAGTAAATAAATTTATTTCTTTAAATTTAATTTCATTATTTTTTGATAAAAAATATCTTTCAAATTCACCTAATTTATATTGTTCCGGGGTAATTTTAGGATAATGGGATATAGGTAAAAGAGGATTAATGTTTTGACCGTATTGATAATTTGGATTTCCTATTATCCAATATGATTGTTTATCTTTAATTTGAGTAGTATCAATTTCATCATTTTCATTTTCTTCTTCAATAGGTAATAATAAATTAACAGGAAGATCATTAGGGGTTTTTCCGGTAAATTTTTCTCCATTAGAAGTTTTATGATAATATCCCTTATAGTATTCCTTAGTAGAAGAAATAAAGTATTCATCTCCTTTTGTATAAAGGTTAGTTTTAATTTGGCTAAGAGGATAATAATTACTCATTTTCTACTTTAAAATCTTTTGAAGGTGATTCATTAGTGTATCTTATTGGGCCTATATTAGGTGTTGGGTCTATATGTTTACCATCTTTTATTACTGAGTAGTGTACATGGTCAAAGATATCTTTGGAATAAGCATCGACTGTTGCAGGATATGAAATACCAAGAATTTTTCCTTCCCCAATTTTTTCTGTTGATTTTTGTAAATTAACAGATGTTCCTATTGGCTGCCCTTTGGCTACATTTTCTCTTTCATCACTTATAGGATTTACATAAGCTAATTCAATAATAATTCCTTTAAAAGAGCCTGTTCCTATAATTTGAAATTTTTTAAACTTTTTATCTTTAGTAAATTTTACTTCTTTTATACCTGTAATTGGTGAAAAAATTTTGGTTCCATATTTACTCTGCCTATCTAATTGTTTTGTTTGTAAATCCATTCCCATATGGAGTCCTTTAGTCCCCTGTCCTCTATCTCTAGAAGCTCCATATTCTCCTGATCCTCCTCCTGGTGTTCTTAATTCCATACCTGGTATAGGTTCAAAAAATTCAGGGATTGAATCATCATAAGTTTGTAAACTTTTTGCTGATTTTAGTGTTTTAGGAGAGGATTTAGGTACAGTTATAGTTTCTAATTTAGTTTCCCAAATATTATTAGAAAGAGAATGTGATACTTTTTTTACTAAAAATTCTAAAGTTGTTGGGTAATTACTTGGTAAGAATTTTGTATTTATTTTTAATCTATTATATATCTTTATACCTGATATTCCATCTAAAGTCATAGATAAATTAAAAGGAATAAATCCTATAGAAGGAGAAGGATTATTATTTTCTTCAAATTCTTTATTAGAGTCTTGGAGGAGATTATTTTTTAAAACATTTTGTCCTCTAGAAATAAATTTTTCATTTAATTTTAAATATTTTGGTTTTAAGTTGTTTACATCATTTCCACCCTTATATTTAGATACACCATTAAAAGCATCCGTTAAATAAAAAGTAAAATCATTATTTAATTGTTGTTTTTTATCTACGGCTAATTGTTCTTTTTTAAGATTTCTTTTTTGTTGTTTTGAAAGATTATCTTTATCTTTATCTTTATTTTTTGATGATAAGTCAGGAGAATCAGGAGTAAATATTTTTTTATTAAATCTATCTTCTAAACCTAGATTCCATTTAGAAAAAGCAGTAGCATCTTCTCCAACAGGTTCATTATTTGATGATGCCCCAATTGCAATTATAGTTGAAAGTTCAGGAGTTATTTCAGTTTGAAAACCAAAATCTTTAACAAAATTAGATAAACTATTACCTTTAATATCTGTAGTATTATACCCATATATTTCTAATACTGGGTCATTTTCTTCTAAAAATTCATTTTTTCCAGGAACTACACTTTGGTCTAAAATAGTAATTGAATTAGTAAGTTCATCTACTATGGGTTCTAAATTATTAACTCCACCTAAATTTTTATTTATACCTTTACATATAGAACTTAAAAAGTTAAAAATACTTAAATTACCTTTAGAATCTAAATTAGATTTTAATGAATTTAGAATAAAATTAAAATTTAAGTAAATGTTCATAACATTACCATAAATTAAATTATTTCCTTTTATTAACCAATTTAAAGGAATTAAATCATTAAAATTATTAATACTCGTAGTAGTATCTTTAAAATAAATATTATTTTCTAACTCTTCAGAAAGTAAATTATTTTTAACAATACATATTCTTGGGTCAATACCAAATTGTTTTGGTTCTGCATACATTATGTTTATGTCTGCTTCATTATTAATATTTAATAAAGGAAATGAATTAACCCCATCATTGGTTATTTGTAAAATAACATGTTCTCTTAAAAAAGATAAAAAAGCTCCAAATCTTATAAAATTAGAATGATTCATACCTGTTGAATCAAGTGCATCATCTAAATTATTATTTCTATAAAATTTATTTTTGCTATTAATTAAATTAGTTAAATTAATAACATCATTACGATAATCCTTAATAGATTCTATAGCTAAGGGATTAACAGATTCTTTTAATTCTTTTATTTTCTTTTTTATTTGAGCAAAAGAAATTGCTTGTTTTTGTTTTAATTTTTCTACAGCACTATCTAATTCCGGCTTAATTGATAAGGAAAATAATAAATCACTTATTTTATCAAGTTTTTGATTGCTATCACTACCCGCAACAAGTTCTGCTTTAATTACATTTAAATTATATACATTTATTTTTAAAGATTCAATTACATCTCCTAAACTCATTAAATCGATAGTTATATTATATGACCCATCAGAATCAAAAGTCCAACTAAAGTTACTAACTCTACCAAAAAATCCATCATAGTTGCCTTGATATCTTTTTCGATATTCTTCTATTTTACTTAAGTTATCAACATGGGAATCTTTTCTTTTATCTTTAAACCAATAAGTATCTATTAGAGTAGTTATAACATCCTCTTTTTGTTGATTTTTATTAAGATAAACATTATTTCCCCATTCTAATAACATAGTATATCCTAATCTTAAATAAAGTAATTCTATTATTTCAAATTGTTTTTTGTTATATGCTTTTAATTTTACTGTTGCTTTACGTATAGAACCTCTATTTAAATGATCAATATTAATATCTATAATTCCAGGCATAGGTTGTATACCATAATCTAACCCCCCTAAACCATAAGCCCCATTATTCCATATACTACCATCTGTTGATATTCCATTTCTAAAGTTATAATCTGTTGAACCTGTATTACTTGTTTCTGTATCAATTGTTTCTGTTAAACCATTAAATAAAATTGCTTTTTTAGCAAGACCTATACCTTGAAATGGACTTATATTTTCTTCTAAAACTTTTGTTAATTTTTTAGTTCCTTCTCCATGGAATGAAGCTGAAGTTGCTGCAGAAACTGCAAATAAATTTTGAAAAAAACTAAAATCATCATCTGGTTTATATGGATAGGGTTGTGTTTCTAAAGAAAGAATGGAAGGTTTATCTACTATTTCTACAGAAGAAGCCATTTTAACCCAGGATAATCTAGAATTTAAATAATTTATTTGAGTAGAAGTTCTAAGATCTCCTTCAAAACCACTACCATGGGTTTGTTGACGAATTTCTATTTCATCTTTTACATAGGTGTTAAGAGATTGTCCTACTATATTTCCTACCATAACTATTCATTTATTTGTTCGAAGTTAGATATAACCCCTGCTATATTAGATGGAATTCTTAATTGAACTCCAGGAGGTGGGAAGTATGAATTTTGAGGTAAATTAGGATTTGCAATTGAAATTGCCCACCATAGAGTAGGATCTCCATAATATTGAAATGCTAAATTATCAAATCTATCACTTTCTTGAGTTATAACATATAAATCATTAAAATTTAAAGGTAGAGAAGGATACTTAGTTGTATTATAGTATCTTTTACCATTTTGGTTTCTTTGAAATTGTATTGTTTTATACCTTTTCATATTATTGATTTAAACCTTGTGTAAGTATTGTTCCTGCTATAGGAAGTGGTGAAAGTAAAGATACCCCTCTAGATTTAATTGAAGTTACCAACGCTTGGGAATCAGGTCTAACACGATCATAATTATTGTCTTTTCCTCTACTTCCTTTTGAAAGAGCAATATACCTTTCGTCACCATAATCTGTACTATCTATTCCTGCCTTTGGTGTTCCAGTTGTTGGTTTATTTTGTTGTATTCTTGGAACAAAATTATGAATTGGAGTAAAGTTAAATCCTGTTACTTTTACCATATGGGGCATTTCTTTAACCATTTCATCACTTAAAATATTTTCCCCATCATCTGTATCAGGAATCGCAATCTCCCATGGGGATTCTTGAGGAACACTAAGATTTAAACTAGTAATAAATCCAGGTTGTTCATAACACCATCCTCCTAGTGTTAATGTAACTAAATTTCCTGCCATATAACCTGCTTCGGTATAATCAGGGGCTAATACAGAAGCAAGGTAATTAAGTTTTTTATATTGGATCATTAATTCTTCTTTAGATTGAGCTGCTACAGTCCAATCTAAATTAACATTTCTATTAAACCCACCATATCTATAAAACTTTTCTCCTCTACCCATATATCTTTCTGAACTCCATTCAGCTGAATAGTTGTCAGAAAAGCTATCTATAAATGCTCTAAAATGAATATATGTCTTTTGAGATGGGTTTTTGTTATCTATAACACCAATTCTAAATTTAACTAAATCATTTTTTTCAATAGATGTAGTAACTGTATCTGATTTATATAAAGGTAAAGCATTAATTTTATCTAGAGGTCCTGCTTTGCCATCATCTAATCCTTTAGTGTAACTAGAAACATTTTTATTTCTTCTTCCAGGATTACCTAAATTAACTCTTTGTTCAATATTTTTTTTACTATAAGATAAAGATTTAGATATTATATTTTGTCTATCAGAAGTAGGATCTATTAATAGTTGAGATCTAAAATCAGTTATATTTGATTCGGCACTTTTTCCAATATATCTCCCTTCAATTCCTCTACCCGAAGATAATACATTAAAGTATCCTGTTTCAACATTATTACTATAACCTTCTGTTGATGTTGTTGAATATCTATTTAACACTGTTTGACCCACCCCCATTGCTGAGCCTGGGCCCCCACCATATCTAAGTAATTCAGTGTTAAATTCTGATATATTAAATTTTTGTGTATTACTATTTGAAAATAAAGTTTTAGTAATATTATTTATTCTATTTGTATATGGATTTAAATTGTTTAATATTTGACTAAAAGTTTGGTTTCCAAATAATTTACTTAATGCGTTTTGCTGTGAAGAAGGTTGTAAAAGAGAAATTTTATTATTTTTTAAATTAACTAACCTATTATCGTCTGGTAGTTCTGTTTGGGATACAGATTGTGAATAAACAGGAACACCACCTGCTCCATTTATAAAGTTTTGAGCTTTTTGTCCTACACCTAATAAATTTAATAAAGGGTTAGTATTTTGCCCTACATTAGGAGAAGTATTTCTTGTTGGGTCTAACCCCTGTTTTAATAAATGAGTACCAAATGGATTTACCCCCGCTTGAGCTATTGTAGAAGTTGGTAAATAAACTCCATCATTTACAAACCCACTAGCTTGTGTTTTAACTCCTGTTCTTGATAATAAATTTTGTTTAGCTATAAATTGTGCACCTTTAGTAGAAAATAAGAACTTGCTCATTCTTTTAATATCTCTTCCTACATGCTGAAGTGTATTTGCTCTTAGAGTAAAATCTGGCCCTCCAGTATCACCAGGAGCAGTATCGATAGAAGTAGTAATGTAAGGTTCATTACTAGTACCTCCACCTACTGTATCTTTGCCGTATCTTAATGATTTAAGATTAGTTTTTAGATCTTTAAGCCCCATATTTCTAACGTGGTAAATTATCTAAATACTTAGGAACTAAATTAGGGTCTAAACGAGAAGGAGATGGTTTAGAAATTATATTTGGGTCTCCATCTGTTGAATAAGTATCATGTAATTTAGAGTTTGAAAAATCAGAAGCTTGAGGTGTTAACCCATCAAATTCAGATAAAGAAGATCCATTACTTGATAAATTTGATTTTGCTTTTGAAGTTGAAAAATCAGGGATACTTGGACTTGATCCATCTAATTTAGATAAACTTGAACCGTCAGTTGTTAATTTGTTTAAAATGCTCATGTTACGTTTTTATTATAAATATTAAATTATTGAACTTGGTAAGTACCCATAGCAAATGCTGTACCTGCCTTAGTTGAATCTATACTAACTGTACCTTGTTTTGTTAATATTCTTTCTAATAACTGGTTAGTACGTTTACTTTCGTTATTTCCTCCACCTAAATTCGTTCCCGCTACTAATGTATCTTGATTATTTAATGCTATTGAACCTTTAGGGGTTGATAAAATTCTATCCCCATAACCTGATGACATCATATCATCCATTTTTACCATAGAATCTGCAGCTTTAGATGCTGCCAACATTGCTGCTACCCCTCCAGCAGCGGCTGCTAAACCAGCAACCCCAAATTTTGCATTTCCTGAAAATATTTTAAATATTGCTTCTTTCAATGATACTGCTGCTAATGCTGCTTGTCTTGCTATTAAACCTCCTATTATTCCTGATATAGCTATTAATCCTATTTTAGATTGAGCTATAGCTCCTACTATATAAGCAAAACCATCAACTATTGGGGCAAATACTATAGCAACATCACCTATTACACCTTTAATTTTATTTACAGCACTAAGAAATTTTTCATTAGCGGATTGAGCTTGTAATGATTGATAAGTTACATCTCCATAAATATCTTTAAATTGTTCTGCTGAGATTTTGTTATAATCCTGTTGTAGTGCTATTTTTGCTAATTCTTCTCTACTTAAACCAATAGCTTTAGCTGCTGCTTCTTGTTGAATTCTATTTCCTGTTGCAAAAGCATTTATTATTTCTTCGTTATCAGCTAATTCTGAGGATAGACCCGCTAAATCATTATTTAAAGCTAATAGTCTTGCTTTTTCTAAATTAATATCTTTACCAATTAATAATTCAGCTTCTAATTCGTTTTGGATAGATTCTTCAAAATTTAATAAACTTGAAGCAATTCCATCTACTGTTTCTAGATTAGTACCAAACAATTTTGCTTGGACTGCTGCCTTAGCTAGTTCTTCTGGGTTTTTTCCTAATGAAACTGTTATAGCTGCACTAATATTACTAATTTCTTCTAAAATTCCTTTAACACTAACCGCTACTCCACTTTGTTTTACTAAAGCTCCTACAGTATTTACTGTGTTATCTAAAACACCTTCTGTATTCTTACTTTGTAATCTAGATAATAAAGATAAAGTTCCAGCTTGTTCTGCAGATAACCCTAACTGTTTAGTTAATGTAGTTTGAGTAACTAAAGTTTGACCACCAAAATCAGCTATTAACCCTGTTTGTTTTGTTAATTCAGAAAATGCCCGTGCTATATCCTCACTATTTATAAATAATTTTTCAGAATTAAGAGAAATTGAGCTAAATGCTGCTTGAATCCCCAAAGCAGATTTATAAGTTACTCCTAACTGTTTTTGTACCTTATTTACATTAGTACTAGCTTGTAAAGTTAAAAAACCTATTGCAGCAAAAGCTGCCTGAGATAAAAGTATTGATTTTTGGGCTGTAGTTAATTCTCCTGTAAGTACTTTAGATAAAGTACCTGATTTATCTATATTGTCTAAAAAACCTGATGCTCCTTTTTCTATTAAATCAGTAAGATCTAATGTTTTTGCATTTTCTACATTAGTATCTTTTATTTTACCAAATATCTTTTTTTGTTTTTTTACTTGCTCCTTTAAAGTATCTAGTATTTTACTGGAAACTTTACTATCATTTAATTTTAAAACTTCTTGTTTAACGGCAAGTTGTTGTTGACTTTCTTCTAATTTAAGTTGGAGTTTAGCAATTTCAGATTTCTTTAAAGCTCCTTTTTCAGCCTTTAATTGAATTTTTACAAATTCTTCAGTATTACGTACTGCTTGATTAGTATCTTTAATTATACCTCTTTTTAAAATTGTAGAGATATCTTCAGCACCTTCTTCACCCCTTTTTAAACTTGCAACTAGCTTATCACCAATGGAAGAAACGGCATCCAATAAGAATGCTACTTCCTGATTTATTTCACCTAATTCTTTTTTTGCTTTACCGTCACCTAAGGCCATAAGGATATTTTGTTATAAATATTAAAATTTATTATTTTTATTTATAACTAGATTTTTTTTGGAATTTTGGGGGAGATATTTTACCAGATGAGTCTATTAATGTCTGTTGGTTTTTTCCCTTTTTAGAATTTTCAATAGATTTTTTTTCTGCTTCATAATGATCTTTTATTAATTTAAAAGTATATTTACGAAGCCATAAAGGCATATTATAAACAGTATTCCAATCGTATCCTCCTTTTCCGTAGAAGACTATTTGGTGAAGTTGATCAAAAACAGATTTTCTAAACTCAGAAGATGTTTTAGATGTCAGGCCAAAAAAAGTTAAGTCCAATGGGAATGTTAGTTGGTTCTCCCCCTCCATCGGGAAAAAAAGTCAGATCTATGTCTGGTTGTATTTGTGAAATATATTCTCTGAGCGCCCTAGCATCTCGTGCTAGGAGGAAATTATCTACAAAATTCCGAATATCTTTTTTTTCACTATTCCCATCAATAGATAAAATCATATATTTTAACCTTGTGGTTGCTTCTGGAGAGTTATTTTTTGATATTCTTTTTAATCCTTTAAGTTCATTTTGAATTTTTACTTCATCCCCATGAGTTAAAAGTTTAAATGTTAAATTATGATCTGTATTGGGTAGATCAAAATTAAATTCATTTAATCCTTTATTATAAAGAGATTCATCTAATACTTTATCTTCTAAAGTAGTTAAATCAATTGTTTCTTGTCTTCCATTATGAGTAAAAGTATAATCTTTACCATATCCTAAAATTCTGGAAGCAACTAATAAAGCATTTTTATCACCAATTAATAAATCACTATAATTAATTTTAGATATAATTAATGATTGTAATAATTTATCAATTACAGTACCATTTTGGATATAAGATTGATTAGTTAAAATATCTTCTTCCTTAGCAGTCATATATTTCATTTCGATTTTACCACTAGAAAGTGGGTTATCTTCAGAATATAATATTCCTTTTGAGGGTAAGTCTACTGTTTCAGTAGGCAATTTAAATTCGGTCATAATCTTTATTTAATAAAACACTTGTTCTATGATAAATATTAAGATAAAAAAAGCTTGGCACAAAGCCAAGCTATTTTAGAAAATATATTGAATATTTTTAGAAATTTAATATACAATAATCTGGTTGTACAGTCATTGTAATTTCTTGAGCAGCATTTTCAGTATCCCAATTGTAATCTCCAAATGAAGCATCTGTTATTAATGCACCTTTTACAATCCATTCAGATACTACATCACCTACAGGACCTAATACATTAAATGTTAAGTCTTTTTTATAGAAATCAGAGTAACCATCTCTACCAGTTACTGATTCATGATGTAATCTTACCCACTCCATTGTTGCTTGTGCTCCAGAAGGAGTAATTGGATCAAATAATGTGAATGAAATTGTATTCCAAGTTGTTTTACCTTTTACAAAACGTTGAACGTTAATGTGATTTAAGGCTACAGTCCCTTGAGTTAATGATACCGCTCCCATTCCTTTTACAGCATACGATGGAATACCATCAATGTATACTATAAACCTATTAGCTTGTTTTGGCTCAAAAGCTGTAAAAAATATTTCGTTTGGATCTAATATTGCCATTTTATGTTTTTATTTTATTATAAATATTCTAATTTTATATTTTTTATGCTGGGAATGTAGCTCCTGTTGGTAATACGTTAAAGTCTAACATTATGTATTCAGCAGTTCTAGTTGGTTGAATAAATATTTGACCTATTAATTCATTTCTATCAACTACATCTGGTGTATTGTTAGTATCGTCCATTACTACTTTAAAAGCATACAATCCTTGTCTTTGTTGAACTGATTCTAAATAAGGATTAACTTGACTTAAGAAATTATTTCTTGTTGATGCAGAATTTTGTTCAAATACTAAATTGTCTGCAATTTGAGAAATAAAACTTTTCAGTGAAATTAATAATCTTCTAACATTAATTCTATCTAAAGCACTAGCTCTTTTCTGTAGTGTTTTTTGGCCAAATACTACTACTCCTGATTGTGGGAAAGTAGCAATTGGATTAATGTTTGCTTCATATAAAGAATCTCTATTTCCAGCGGATAATTTTCTTTCAGCTCTTGTTACTTGACCTAATCCTCCTCTAGTAATACCAGCGGGTGCAAACCAAGGATCACTTGAAGCATCTGTAAATGCATATACTCCAGGAACCATTGTTGAAGCAGGTATCCAAACTTGTTCCCCAATATTTGGGTCAATAGTTTGTAACCAAGGCCAGTATGTAGCAGCATAACTAGAATCAAATCCAGATGCTTGTGTTATTGCTGTAGCAATTGTTGTGTTATATTTAACTAAATCAATAACAGAAATTGAATCTCCTCTAGCAATTGTATTATTTACTATACTAGTAATTTGTGTAGAATGTTCTGAATTTAATAATCCAGGAACTGCAATTACATTATATTTGTACTCATCAACATTTGACATTAATGAAATAGCATTAGTATAATCAGTTCCTTCTAATCCTTGTGAATCTGCACTAGAAATATTATTATAATAATTAGCAGCTCTTCCTGTTGGAATATTTAAACCTACTGCTCCGTTAAAAGAACCTGATCCTACTACTGGTAGAGATCCTGTAAATTCATTTTTAGCTGTTCCAGTATTATCAAAATATCTAGGAGTATTATAATTTACTTGTTTTACTCTTATAAATCTTGATGCATTAGCATAAGATCCACTTTCTTGGATATAATAATCGGAACCATCATTTACTAATGTATGGTCTACATCCCCAATTACTTTAGATATATAATTTGAAGAATAAGGATCTAATGATAAGTTATTGTATTGCTCTACTACTACTTTACTATTTGTAGTATCATCTCCTCTACGGACTAATAAACTAAATGTTCCTGAACTGGTATTTACACCTGCAATTTCCCATCTAATATTATCAGATGAACCTGTTGCTAAAGCACCACCACTTAATAAAGTAGTACCTGTATTCATAATTGCACCTTCTGAAATTGTTTCTAAAACAAAAGGAGATAAACCATTAGTAGGACCTCCTGACCCTGTAGCTATTGTTGAGCTTACTGCGGGTGAAAAAGAACCTGATGTTACTCTTGTTACTAATAGTGAATTTCCTCCATTTTGGAAATAATTACTAGCAGCAATTGAATTAAAGTATGAATAAAGACTAGATCCACTTTCTACAGATCCTCCAAAAACTGCTGTGTACTCACTAAATGAACCTATTATTGTAGGAATTTCAACAGGACCTTTTGTAGAAGGACCAATTAGGGCCGCACCTCTTTCAACAGGTTGGCCTTGTATAAAGGATTGATCATTTTCTCTCGCCAATACCCCTGGAGATAATAAAGTTTCTGCCATTTTTATATGATGTTTTTAATATTATTTTATTATAAATATTGAAAACCTTTTCAAAAAACTACTTTGAATCTACTTTTTGCGTTTCGTCTTTAGTAAATATTCCAGTAGCAAGGTCTATATTTCCAATACCGTATTTAGTTTGTAACTCTTTAGCAACTTCATTTGAATCTTTTTGCAATTTAGCTAATTCTTCTAAAAGTTGAGCATTTTGGCCTTCTAAAATTGCTTGTTGAACTTTTACTTGACCTAAAGAGAAAGTGATATTTCTGTTTTCACCATCTGCTTTTTTTAATTTTTCTAATTCTTCTTCTGATAACTTAATTGTACTCATTTTTTAATTTTTAAAGTTTAATTGTTTTTTTTATTATAGCCTAATATATGAAATTTATTTTACTACGCCACATTATTCTTATAAATATATGAAATTTTTTTATTTATTTATTTTTTAATATTCTGCAATAACGCTTGTTGAATTTCCTCTTATAGTTATATAAGCATCAGGCGAAGCACCACTACCCGCCCAAGTTAAAGTTAAGACATAATTTTGACCACTTGGATTAGTATTTAAATATGCTAATGTAATTCCTGTAACATTTCCTGAGTTTGAAACTTGAGTCATCCCTGCACTTCCAGACCCATAAGCAACAACTGAATGTCCTCTACCAGATGCTACATTTGACGTATCTTGTTTTATAATTACTGTAATATCTAAGGCGTGTGTGTGATCTACAAAAGCAATTGGGACAACTGTACCTGCTGCACTTAAACCTCGCTTAATAGCTAACGTTTGTTCGTGTGATGCTTGATTTGTGTTATTACTTGATATTTGAACTAATCCTGCAGAGGATATATTTAAAACATTTTGAGCAGTTTGATTATAATTTGATGTAGTTTGTAATGTTTGGAAAACCATAGCACCATCTACAAGAGTTAATCTTCCTGCAGGTACACTTGCTGTAACCCCATTATTTGCACCATTTGTATTTAAATAAGTATTTTGACATAATTCAATAGAGTCATCAGCTTTATAAGCAGTTAAAAAACTTGATTGACCCATTTTTAAAGTTGTATAACCACCACCAGAAGCAGTATAGATATCAGAAGGTATTGTATTCGTTCCGATCCCGACGTTTTGACGAGGATCAATAAACATACTAAGAGCTAATGTTCCAAGTGATGTAGTACTACCAGGACCTGCATCAGTATAAAATTCTATTTGTCCCCCATGATTTGTTGCATCAGGAACTGCAAATCTTATTGTAGATCCATAACTAGTATCTGTGTCTGAATAACCAAATTGAAGTTGTCTATATTCTCCATTGCTCATTGCATTTCCAAGTCCAGATAAATAAATTCCATCAGTATTAGTTCCACTAGCTACATTTAATTTATAGTTTGGATTTGGTTCACCAATCCCGACATTAGGACCTTTTATAACTAAAGCATCAGTATATTGTCCCCCTGTTGAAGTAGAAGTTTTAAATGTTATTTTTGATTCAGCACCTGTATTTGCTGGATAAGCATTGGCACAAATTTCTATATTTCCATGTCCTGCACTATCTCCTTGTATTGTAGCATAAGTAAAAGCAGCACCACCAAAAGCCATCCCCTCGGTAACTTCTAAATCAAATTGTGTATTTCCAGAATCTACATATCTTTTTGCACTACCTACTGTAACAACTCCCTGTTGACCTATAACCATTCTTGTTGTAGGAGTAGATGCACCATCAGCAGTAGTTGAAAACTCTAATCTACCTGGCATATCTCCTGCTCCTGGAGTTCCATCTACATCAGCAGAAATAGTTGCAAGTCTCTGATAAGCTGCACCATCATAACCATAATAACTTATTGCACCTACAGTTTCTTGTGCTTGTACTATTGTAGGACTTGCTCCTGTTCCACTAGATTTTCCTAATCCTAAAAACGAGTAATTCCCTGCTGTGCTGTTATGAGAAAATATTTGTGCTGATGCAAAGGTGTCGTTTTCTACATTTAAGTCTCCTGTTCCATAATTAGTATTGGAAGATGGGTTTTCAGTTCCTATACAAACTTCTTTACTATCTTTTATAAATACAAAACCACTATTATTATCATTCCCTAATTTAAGACCTGCTGATGTTCTTGCTTGTATTTGATTAACATACTGAGCACCATTAATTGTAACATCTCCTGCAAAAGTTGCTGCTCCACCTGCTGACATATCTAATTGTAAAGCATTAATAATTGAACCACCATCATTTCCTTGTATAAAAAAATCTGCATCTGAAACACTACTTTTTAATGCTAAACCACCTGCTAAATCTAAACGACCAATTTCTGTACCAGCATCTTTAAAAATAATATCTCCACCATCTGCATCTAAAATAACATCATCTGCACTATCTATAATTATATTTTCACCTGCAGAACCTTGTATTAATAAATTATCACTTCCATCATCTCCAATAAAATGACTATCGCCAAAAGTAATATTTCCTGCAAAAGTTGCGTTTGTGTTACTCTGAATAAGTAAAGCTTGCGTATGTCCACTTCCTGGAGTATTAGAATCAGTGTTTACAAAAAATCTATGGTTTTGTATTCCCACGAATGAAGCGTCAGCGCTACCATAATAAACGTCATTAGAATTATTTTGTTGGAAGGTTTCAATAATACTTACTTCATTTCCTTCGTAATTTAAAGTTGTAATCCCTGATTGCTTGTTTGTATTAGCAGTAGTATTATTTGCTATTCTTATTTGATTATACCCAGAACCTCTTATATCAACGTTACCTAAAAAAGTTGCTCTGCTTGTAGCTCCATCTAAAGCTAACATTGATGTAGTATTATACCTTAAATGTATTACTGCTCCCTCATTAGAAATAGACATTGGGTTAGTATCTCTAGTATCATTTAGTATTAAACCTACAGTATCAGAATTAGCAATTTCTATAACCTTTGAATAACTATTTGGATTTTCAAAAGTTCCTGCATTTCCTACTCCTACATTTCCTGCAAAAGTTGAGTTTGTACCATTTAAAGTAATAACAGGTGCGTTGTTAGTTCCTAATACTAAATTACCACCATAATGATTTAAGATATAAGCGTGGTCATTTGAAGAATCGTTATATATTTTTAATCCTGATGAAGATCCAGGGCTAGATGCTATTTCTAAACCAGTTGTTGTTGTTCCGTTAATTCTTAATTTACCAGCTAAAGTGTTTGTGCTTGTACTTGTTGATGATATTGTCCCCGCAAAAGTTGCGTTTCCTGTTGCTCCATTAACAGTAAACTTATTACCGTTTACTTCTATACTTCCGCTAGTTAAAATCGAACCCGTGAATTGTTGAGTATCTATTGAACTTGAACCAAATATATTGGAACCGCTTGAGTAAATAACCGAAGCAGTTACGTCTTGAACATTTAAAGTGGTTGCTATTATGTTACCGGTTACGGTTAGATCTCCTGTTAGGGTATCTGTTGTATTTAGTAAATAAGACGATGAAACAGCATTTAAAGATCCAATTGAGGAAGAATTAGCAGATATATTGCTTGCAAATGAAGCACTGTTTGCATATGAACCGCTTACTGTTTCTAATGAAGCAATTGAGGCCGAGTTAGCAGATATATTACTTGCGAACGAAGCACTATTTGCATAAGACCCACTTACTGTTTCTAATGAAGCAATTGAAGCCGAGTTAGCAGATATATTACTTGCGAACGAAGCGCTATTTGCATAAGAACCACTTACTGTTTCTAATGAAGCAATTGAAGATGAATTTGTTACAATTGAACTTGATATTGATGATAAATTAAAATCACTACCATTTACTTTAAGACTTCCTGTTATGTCCGCATCGTATATTATCATGTTTACTATTATTTATTTTTTAATATTTCTATTTCTGCTTTTAGTTCTTGTATTGCTTTTA
>Ga0209634_1001686_pt1 | contig 16009 bp, 17 predicted proteins | sample LinPmetageLP40_FD_184043 | JGI IMG/M metagenome (GOLD analysis project Ga0209634, IMG submission 184043) | Marine viral communities from the Pacific Ocean - LP-40 (SPAdes) (version 2) | ecosystem: Environmental > Aquatic > Marine > Oceanic | place: Pacific Ocean | collected 2010-08-26
TATCACCTGAGCCACTTGTCGATTATACCAATTTAGCACTCACCAAGTATAGTAATGTCCATTTCGTTGGAGATGCTCTATCAGCTAGAGGTATAACGGTAAGTGGTGCACAAGGGACATATGTTGCTGAAAGTATATTAGGAAAATTAAAATAAATTACGTATATTATAGCATATGAAAAATAAAGAAAATGCTTGGCCTAAAAGTCAAAAGTTAAAAAAAGCAGATGGAACAATTGCTTATATTTGGGATGGTAAATTACATAACTGGGAAGGACCAGCTTTAATACCTGAAGGCAATGAGAAAAAGAGAGAATATTACTTATATGGAATACCTTATTCACAAGAAGACCATAAAGAAGCAATAAGAAATCAGACAGGGTTGCCTTGGTATAAACAACCAGCACCTAAAGGTCAAAATCATAGAAATTAAAATATGAAAATAGGTTTATGTGGTACAATGAGTGTAGGTAAAACTACACTAGTAAATGCTTTAAAAGAAACAAAGCAATTTAAAGATTATAATTTCGCAACAGAGCGTAGTCAACATTTAATGTCATTAGGTATTCCTTTGAATACTGATTCTACATTAAAGGGACAAACAGTATTTTTAGCTGAACGTTGTGGTGAATTAATGCATGATAATATTATTACAGATAGAACAGTATTTGATGTTATGGCATTTACAATGAATGCAAAATCAATACCTCATCAGGATAAAGAATCATTTGAAACTTACGCTAATGAATTTATTAGAGAGTATGATTATATTTTTTACATTTCTCCTCACGGGATAGAAATTGAAGATAATGGAGTACGTGAAACAGATGAGCATTATAGAGATTTAATTGATTTTACTATTACAACTCTTATCAAAAGATATGGTCATAAATGTAATATAGTAGAGAAAATATCAGGATCTACAGAAGAACGAATTCAACAAATATTGAATATAACAGGTCTTTAACATATTTATAATAAAAACTACAATACAATGAAAAGATCTGACTTAAATAAGTTTATAAAGGAAAATATTATAGAAACTTTATCCGAAGGTGCTTCCAGTGAAGAAAAAAGAATTGCATTACGTGCTGTTAAAAGTATAGCTAAATACAGAAATGTTAGTGAAGATGAAGCAAAAAGAGACCTTATTAATGCTATCAAAGAATTAGGGAGTATAAAAGAATCAGACGTAGATATTGAACTACCAACTATAACTAAAACAAAAGCAAATGCTAAAATAACTAATGCTAAAGGATTTGCACAATTTATTCTAAAAGCGTGGAATGATATTTCTGCTGAAGAAAATGAAAGCATAACAAAATTAGCAGATTTAAAAATAGCAAAAGCTAAATTAGAAAAAGTAGCAAAAACAGAAGAAGAAGCACCCCTGTCAGAAGAAGAACTTCCATCTAAAGAAGAAGTAGAAGACACTACAGCAGCTGTTCAATTACTTAAAAAAGAATTAGATAGTTTAGAAGAGGATGATGATATAGATGATAAAGATGCTGTAGCACAAGCTAACAAAGCTAGAGGAAAACATAAAAAATTAGACATAGCAGTTAAGGCTAAAAAAGCATTAGAAACTGAAATGAAATCTCTAGCTAGAAAATACTCAGCTGCTGATGATGTTGAAAAAGAAAAAATTAAAGATGATTTAAAAACTAAAACAGCTAAGAAAAAAGAATTAGAGTCTTTAGTAGCTAAATTAGAAAAAGATGTTGTCTAGAGAAAGATTTATCAGTTATGGATTGATACTTCTTTTAGGTAGTGCATTAATCTATTTTGTGTTAATAGGAGATGAAGAATATGTTGAAGACTTTAGTATAAAAATTTCAGCATTAGAATCAAAGGTTGATTCTTTACACAGTATAAATGATAATTTAGTATTTAAAATTGATACTTTAAACCAACAAATTGTCAAATTAGATACAGAAATAGATAAACAAGATAAAAAAATTATCACATTAAAATATAAAGTAAATGAAAAAGTTAATTCCGTTGATTCTTTTAATGATGATGAGCTTACAAGGTTTTTCACAGAGCGTTATAGACACTACGAAGATCCAATTAAAAAAACCGATAGTACGTCTAGTAATTAAGGATCTAATAACAGGTGATGGTGCTAAATCAGAAATAAAATTATTATCTAATAAGTTAAATTTATTAGAGAGTAAAGTTTTTATTAAAGATAGTGTTATATTTAGTTTAAATGAAAGAGTTACAAATTTCGAGAGTATGTTAAATACTCAATCTGATCAAATCTCTTTATCAAGAGAATTATCTGCTAAATTACAACTGGATTTAAAAAAACAAAAAGTTAAAACAAAATTAATGTCTGGAGCAGGGATAATAGCTATAGTAGGTGTTTTAGTATTAGTAAAATAAATATGGCGGATTTAAAAAAAGTAATAAGACAAGAATATTTAAAATGTGCCAAGGATCCCGTGCATTTTATGCGTAAATATTGTTATATACAGCATCCACAACGTGGACGCATACAATTTAATCTATACCCTTTCCAAGAAAAAGTACTAACGTTAATGCGCGATAATCCATATTCGATTATCTTAAAATCTAGACAATTAGGTATATCAACATTATCAGCAGGTTATTCATTGTGGATGATGACTTTTCATAAAGATAAAAATATATTATGTATTGCAACAAAGCAAGAAACAGCTAAAAACATGGTTACAAAGGTAAAATTTATGTATGAAAATTTACCTTCATGGCTTAAAATAGATGCTTCTGAAAATAATAAATTAAATCTTCGACTATCAAATGGATCACAAATTAAAGCTACATCAGCTTCAAGTGATGCAGGTAGATCAGAAGCAGTATCTTTACTACTAATTGATGAAGCAGCATTTATTGATAATATTGGAGAAATTTGGGCTTCAGCTCAACAAACTCTAGCAACAGGTGGTGGTTGTATTGCGTTATCTACACCTTATGGTACAGGTAATTGGTTTCATCAAACATGGACAAGAGCTGAAGGTGGTGAAAATGATTTTTTACCTATTAAATTACCTTGGTATGTACACCCTGAAAGAGATGAAACGTGGAGGAAAAAACAAGATGAACTATTAGGTGATCCTAGAATGGCGGCACAAGAATGTGATTGTGATTTTAGTACTTCAGGTGATATAGTATTTTATCCTGAATTAATAGATTTTTATGAAAAAACATATGTAAAAGATCCTATGGAAAAAAGAGGAACAGACCAAAATTTATGGGTTTGGGAATCTGCAGATTATAGTAGAAATTACATGGTAGTAGCTGATGTATCCAGAGGAGATGGAAAAGATTATTCTGCATGTCACGTTATAGATACAGAAACAAATGTACAAGTTGCTGAATATAAAGGACAATTAGGTACAAAAGAATACGGACATTTATTAGTTGGGTTAGCTACTGAATATAATGAAGCAATGTTAGTAATAGAAAATGCTAATATTGGTTGGGCAACTATACAAGTTGTTATTGATAGAGGATATGCTAATCTTTACTATTCACAAAAGAGTGACCAAGCCAATGTAAATTCGTATTTTGATAAATATCAGGATCATTCAAAAATGGTAGCTGGTTTTACTATGTCATCCAGAACAAGACCTATGACAATAGGTAAATTTCAAGAATACATTAGTGACAAAGGAGTAACAATACAATCTAAAAGATTAATAGAAGAAATGAAAACATTCATTTGGCGTAATGGAAGACCAGAAGCTCAATCAGGATACAATGATGATTTAGTTATGGCTTTTAGTATGGCAATGTATGTTAGAGATACAGCATTAAAATTTAGACAACGAGGAATAGATTTAACAAAACAAGCATTAAATAATATGTCAGTTAATAGAACTCCCTACCTGGGAAGTTATGGCGGAGGAAGCGGTCAAGTGCCAAATCCATACCAAATAGACACACCAGGTGGCAAAGAGGATATTAGTTGGATATTAGACTAATATTTATAACAATAATTATATATTAATATGGCGGAAAAAGGCGTATTTTCAAGGTTAAGAAGATTATTTTCTACAGATGTAGTAATACGAAACGTAGGAGGTAATCAAATAAAAACAATAGATTCAGGACATATTCAATCCAGTGGAGAATATGAAACGAATTCATTAATAGATAGGTTTAATAGAGTATACTCTACTATGCCTACCTCTTTATATGGGGCTCAATTTAATTTAAATTACCAATATTTAAGAACACAATTATATTCAGAATATGATGTAATGGATCAGGATGCAATTATTGCTTCTGCTTTAGATATTGTAGCTGATGAATGCACATTAAAAAATGATATGGGTGAAGTACTTCAAATTAGAAGTTCAAATGAAGACATACAAAAATTATTATATAATTTATTTTATGATGTATTAAATGTAGAGTTTAATCTATGGATGTGGGTTAGACAAATGTGTAAATATGGTGATTTTTTCTTGAAATTAGACATAGCAGAAAAATTCGGTGTTTATAATGTAATACCTTACACTGCTTATCATATTGAAAGAATAGAAGGATCCAACCCAGAAAATCCAGCTGAAGTAAAATTTAAATGGAATCCTGATGGATTTGCAGGTAGTTCTTATGGGTATTATAATGTACCAGGACAACAATTAGATGCAGGCCCAGATGATAAAGGAGCTATTATTTATGATAATTATGAAATGGCTCATTTTAGAATGGTAGGTGAAGTTAACTATTTACCTTATGGTAGAGCATATATTGAACCAGCTAGAAAATTATTTAAACAATATACATTAATGGAAGACGCGATGTTAATTCATAGAATTGCTCGTGCACCAGAAAAGAGAGTATTTTATGTAAATGTTGGAGCTATACCACCAAATGAAGTAGAAGCATTTATGCAAAAAACTATTTCAAACATGAAACGTACTCCACTTATGGATGAAAAAACAGGTGAATATAATCAAAAATATAACATGCAAAATATGTTAGAAGATTTTTATATTCCAGTTAGAGGTAATGATAGTTCAACTAAAATTGAAACAACACCTGGATTACAATATGATGGTATTGCTGATGTAGAATATTTAAGAGAAAAATTATTCGCAGCATTAAAAATACCTAAAGCATTCTTAGGATATGATGAAAATATAGAAGGTAAAGCTACATTAGCAGCCGAAGATATTAGATTTGCTCGTACCATTGATAGAATACAAAGAATATTACTATCCGAATTAAATAAAATAGCTTTAGTACATTTATACACACAAGGGTATACTGATGAAACATTGACTAATTTTGAATTATCAATGACAACTCCATCTATTATATACGACCAAGAAAGGATTGAATTACTTAAATCAAAAGCCGAATTAGCGGGTACAATGTTAGAACAAGGTTTAGTACCATCTGATTGGATTTATCATAACATATATCACTTTAGTGAAGACCAATATGATGAATATAGAGATTTAGCTAGAGAAGATGCTAAACGTAAATTTAGATTAGAACAAATTAAAGCAGAAGGTAATGACCCTGTATCAACAGGTAAATCATATGGTACACCTCATGATTTAGCATCATTATATGGTTTAGGTAGAACACAATCAGACCCAGCAAATGTACCAGACGGATATGCTAAAGATGATCCTAAATTAGGTCGTCCAGTAGATTCAATTACTACTAGAGGTAAACAATCCAACAATTTTGGTAAAGATCCATTAGGCGTAAAACGTATGAAGGATACAGACAAAAATGATGGAGATGGAAGACTTAGTGTTAGAGAATCTGAAAGTGCCCAGGTAACATTCCTAAAAAATAAGGAAATGTTCCGAAAAATGAACAAAAAACAGTTGGTATTTGAACAAGATCAAGATGATAGTAAATTACTTGATGAATCTCAACTAAAAGGTTAATATTTATAAATAAATATATTTTTGATGAAAATAAAACATTCAAAGTATAAGAATACAGGTATTCTTTTCGAATTACTGGTTAGACAAATTACTGCAGACACTTTAAAGGGTGATGATTCACCTGCTATTGGTTTATTAAAAAAGTATTTTGTTAAATCTGAATTAGGTAGAGAATACAAATTGTATGAATCGATACTAAAATCTAAAGTAATTAATGAATCTAGAGCAACTATGTTTATTAATACTGCTCTTGATAACTCAGTTAAATTTAATAAATCTGGATTAAAACGTCAAAAGTATAATCTAATTAATGAAATTAAAAATCATTATGATTTAAATACATTTTTTGGAGCAAAAATTAAAGATTATAAAGAATTAGCCGCATTATATACATTAATAGAAGGTGTAAGTAATGATAAAGATACAGATACTAATCAATTAGTAAATAATAAAATAACATTAATTGAGTTTTTAACTAAAGATAAAGTATCAACGGAACAAAAAGATTTAGTATTAGAAGAATATTCAACATATGATAAGGATACTAGAATTCTTACACAGAAAATAATGTTGGAAAGATTTAATGATAAGTATAACACATTAACTTCTGACCAAAAACAAGTATTAAAAGAATTTATTAATTCAGTAGATTCAACTCCCGGATTAAGAAAATTTTATAATACAAAAATTACAGAGTTAAAGGATACTTTAAATATTGATGCTAAATTAATAAAAGATAAAGCTACTCAAGTTAAAATAACAGAAATATCTAAATTTTTAACTGAATTAAATAAAACTGATAAAGTAAATAGTGATAATTTAGTTGATTTGTTACAATATTATGATTTAGTAAACGAAATAAAAACAGCAAATGGCAAGATTCAAATTAAAGCTTAAAGAAGCTGCTCCTAACTTAGCTCAACAGGGTAATTATAAAGTTGGTGATGTTAGTTATTCTAAAGATGGTGACACTAGATATACTGTAGATGCAGTTAACCCTGAAAGTGGTAAAGTATCATGGAAAGTTACTAACTTACCTAACTTTGATAAGCTATTTGATGATGTAAGTGATGCTGCTATATCTGCCAAAGGTGTTTATACTAAAGTAAAAGATGATGAAAAATTTAGAGAATTTTATGAAGAATTAAAACAAACTAGAAATAAAATCAGAACCCATTTACGTAAAGAATACCCGGAGGATTATAAAAGAATGACTATGAATGAGGAAGATGTAGAAGAAATGTCTACTTCAGGAGGAGCAGGTGGTTATTTAACACCATATGCTTTTAAACCAACTAAAAAGAAAAAAAAGGCTAAAATGGGAATGCCATCAGGTATGGTAAGTTCACTAGGCGAAGAAAAAGACCCAGGAGCAACATTAGGTCCTGGTCCTGCAGCAAGTGAAGATGGAGTAAAAGACAATGCTTATGTAAAACAGTTTAAATATCAATTAGTTCCTAAAAACAAAAATGGGACTTACGTACAAAAAGGTTCAGGACTTGAAGTTAAAAAACTCTTTTAATATGTATAAGTATAGAATAGCGGAACAAGACGATAAAGCTGCAAAATATCAAGAAGAACGTATTGCTGCTTTTAATAACATAGAAGGTAGAATAGATAATATTAAAAAACAACTACGTCAAGCAAAAATAGAAACAATTAAAGTATATAGAGAACAACCAGACACATTTGCTGTTGTTAAACCTACAGATTTAATTAGCGATTTTTTAAGCGATATAGAAACATTATTAAAATAATAAAAATGAAAACATTACAAGAACAATACACTAAAATCTTAAAAGGCGATGGCCGTAAAGATTTATTCTTAAAAGAAGCAAAGCATAAATATCCTAATTTAGTTAGCAATATTACTTCTTTTAAAGATGCTGAAACTATTCTAAAGAATAAAAGCATTATAAACGAAGAATTAGGTGGTATAGTTACACTAAAACCTTTAGTCCAATTAACTTCAGATGATTTTAACCCAAACAAACAAGCTTGGGAAAGTAAATATGAAGCTTTCGTTAATGAAGAAAAAGCTAAAGCATTAAAGCCTATTATTGATAATGATATTGATGAAAAAATCAATACTAAAAAAGAAGATGAAGCAGTAAAAGCTGATGGTAAAAAAGTAGCTAAAGGTGTTGATAATGTTGAAGAACGTAATTATGATTATTCTCCAAAAGAGGATAATATTAATAATGTTAACGCTCAAGAAATGATGAATGGTGTTTATTATGAAATTAAAGAAAACCCTGAATTATCATTATCAGAAGCTCAAGAAAAAGTAATTAAAAATCTAGCTAAAGACCAATTACATTACGTAAAAGAAGGTCAATTTGGTGTAGGTATAGGATATACAGAACAAAAAGTAGAAGAAAATTCAGGTAAAACATACGGCGGAAGCGGTTACAGCGATAAACTTAAAGAAGGATCAACAGATATGAAAGCAATTAAAGAATCATTATATAAAAAACTTATTAAAGAAGGATTAGGTGGTGTAGTTACTACAGGAAATCCAAATTCACTAGCAGCACAATCAGGAAACATGATTAGACAAATGATGGCTGAAGATGAATTTCAATCTAGCCAAGCAGGGTCTCAATATCATGCTTCATTATATGCTGAAGAAGCTAAACCAGATTTTATGGATATTGATGGTGATGGAGACAAAGAAGAGTCTATGAAAAAAGCTGGTAAAGATAAAAAAGCTAAAAAAGTTAAAAAAGAATCAATTGATTCTAAGTTAGCTGAAATAGGAAAAGCTAGTGATATAGTTAAAATGGAAGCTCAATTAGAATTTTTACATAATCACATTGACGAAAAAAATGATAGAGTAAATTCAATTAATGAAGATGAAAATCTTAAAGAATTAATTGATAAGTCTAAAATGAAAGAAATGCAAAGAGAAATTAAGCTTTTAGAAAAGAAAAAAGCTGGAATGGAAAAAGTGTATGAAAAGTCTTGTGGTAAAGCTTATAAAAGACAAGAAATGGTAGATGAGTCTGAAGATTTAGATGAAATGGATGCTCAAAGTTGGAACGATAAAAACAACCCAACACAAGGACCTGCAGGTGAACGTGATCCTAAAAAAGTAGGACAATCAACAGGTGCATATAGCCTAAATAAATAAAAAATGAGTAAAAAACTCTTAATTGAAACTCATACCCTTAAATCCTCTCCAGTTCAACTAACAGAAAATGTTAGTAAAGAAAATGGTAATATAATTGTTGAAGGGATATTAGCGTCTGCCGAAGTTAAAAACGGTAATGGACGTTATTACTCTAAAGAATTATGGAATAGAGAAATGGATAAATATCAAACTCTTATTGAAGAAAGACGTTCAATGGGAGAATTAGACCATCCAGAATCACAAGTTATAAATTTACAAAATGTTTCTCATATTATAACTGAATGGAATTGGGATGGAGATAATGTAATGGGTAAAATAGAAATACTCCCTACTCCAGCAGGAAGCATATTAACTGAACTTATTAAAAATGGTGTTACAGTAGGTGTATCATCTAGAGGTATGGGTTCATTAGAACAAAGAGGTGGAGTAATGGAAGTACAAGATGACTTTGAATTACTATGTTGGGATTTTGTTTCAACACCATCTAACCCAGGTTCATTTATGGGCGTTTTACAAGAAGGTAAACAAACTTTTGAATATGATTATACTAAAGTTAATAGTATAATACATGAAATCCTTTGTTCTAAGGGTTCTTGTCCTATAGTTTAATTTTAAGATATTTTCATATACGTATAACCGCAATACACCATCTCTTATATGGTGTGAATAAATTATATTTCTATTACGATTCTTAATAATCGTATTTCACAAACAATTAAATTTTGGGATTATGGCAACAAACAGAGATTTGCTAAAAGAGGCCATTGCAGACGCTAAATCCGTTAAGGAAGTAGCAATCGCAAACGCCAAACTTGCTCTAGAAGAAGCTTTTACACCATTTTTGAAAGATCAATTATCTGCTAAATTGCAGGAAATGGACGACGAAGATGTTAAAAAAGAAGAAATAGAAGAAGTTGAAGAAGTAACAGCTGAAGGTAAGAAAAAAGAAGACGAAGTCGTTAAAGAAGACGAAGTTAACTTAGACGAACTATTAGCTGAACTTGAAGATTCAAAAGAAATCGACGAAGCAAAAAAGGACGACGACAAAGACGACATCAAAGAAGATGAAAGAACTGACGCCGAAGAAGAAGGCTACGAAGATGGTATGGAGGACGAAAAAGAAGACATGGACGACGAGGAAATTGATCTCGAAGATATGTCAGAAGACGACCTTAAAGGATTTATCGAGGATGTCATTAAAGACATGGTCGCTGACGGAGAAATTGAACCGGGCGATGAATTCGTAGAAGACGAAGTTGAAGTTGAAGACTCAATTGACATCGAAGATGTTGAGGACGTAGACGTAGACGTAGAAATCGACGAAGAAATGAAAGCTTCAGAGAAAAACGATGAAAAAGTAAAAGAAGCAAAAGTAGACTTAGACGAAATGTCTAAGAAGGAAAAAGAGGAAGGCGACGACAGAAAACCTTATTCAAAAAGATCAAAAGCATCAAAAATGACATTAGATATGTCAAAAGATGGTGAAAGCGATTCTGAAATGGTTAAGGAATTAGAAGCAGCATTAGCATCAGTAAATGAGCTAAAAGCTGAACTAAACGAAGTCAACCTACTTAACGCTAAATTACTTTATACTAACAAAATCTTTAAAGCGAAAAATTTAAATGAAAGCAAGAAAGTTAAAGTGTTAAAAGCATTTGACAAAGCTAAAAGTGTTGATCAAGCAAAAACTATCTTTGAAACATTAAACGAAGGAATTACATCAAGTGTAACTACTTCATCAATTAATGAATCAATTAAGAAAGGTTCTGCTTCAAAAGCTAGTGGTTTAGAACCAAAAGCTAATGTTCAACCTATTATCGAGTCTAACGATGTTTACAACAGGATGAGAAAACTTGCTGGGTTATTGTAAAAAATTAAATTAACAAAAATTAAAAAACAATTAAAATGAGCTTAAATTCACTATTAGAAAGCGCAAACTCATACTCAACTATGCAGTCTGACGCAGCTAGATTATCTAGCAAATGGGAAAAAACAGGTCTTTTAGAAGGTTTAGGTGGTGCCCACAAAAATAACATGGGTATTATCCTTGAAAACCAAGCTAAACAATTAGTAGTAGAGTCTTCACAAACAGGTGGAGGAGCTGCTTCTTCAGGTACATTTTCTAGCCAAACACAAGTAAACAACGGTGGCCAGTGGGCAGGAGTTGCTTTACCATTGGTAAGAAAAGTATTTGGTCAAATCGCTGCAAAGGAATTTGTTTCGGTTCAACCAATGAACTTGCCTTCAGGACTAGTATTTTTCTTAGACTTCCAATACGGAAGTGACAAATCTCCTTTCGCATCAGGATCTTCTTTATACGGTAACAGTATAGGTGGAAACAACTTCGGAAACGACAGCGAAGGTGGACTTTACGGATCAGGAAGATTCGGTTATTCAATTAACAACTCACAATCTATTCACCCAACAGCTTCTGCAGTAGCAACAGCTAACTGGGCAGATATGGATTATGATTCAAATTACTCTTCAAGTGCAGGATTCCCTACATTTGATAAAGTAAGTATCCCAGTTAACGCACTAAACTTTTTAGATAAAGAAGGTGTAAATGCATTCCAATTTATTACAGGATCTGATGCTAACGCATACGAAAGTGGAATTATTGGTAACCAATTATCTCAATACACTAAATGGGATGAAGCTGGTCAAGTAGTTAACTTTATTGTAAGTAAATCATTCGGTGTAGCCGTTGATGATACTAACACTATCGTTTTCCAATTACAACCAACTGATAGATACAGAGGTGATTTTGAAGATGGAAACCCAGAGCCAAACAGCTTGAACTCTCCATCAATCTCAATCCCAGAAATCAACGTTCAGATGAAATCATCTGCTATCGTTGCTAAAACTAGAAAATTGAAAGCTGTATGGACGCCAGAATTCGCACAGGATTTAAATGCATACCATGCATTAGATGCTGAAGCTGAATTGACTTCTATCTTAAGTGAGTACATTTCACTAGAAATTGATTTAGAGATCTTAGATATGTTGATCAGTGGCGCTGCTGCTGGAAACGAAGTATGGTCAGCGGAAAACAACGTTGCCGTTACTGGTGTTTTAGGACAACAGAAAAACTTAGGATTCTACAACTCTCAAGGACAGTGGTTCCAAACACTTGGAACTAAAATCCAAAAATTAAGTAACATCATTCACCAGAAGACTTTAAGAGGTGGAGCAAACTTTTTAGTATGTTCTCCGTCTGTAGGTACTATCCTAGAATCTATTCCAGGATTTGCTGCTGATACTGATGGCGATGCTGCAAAAGCTACTTATGCATTTGGTGTTCAGAAAGTTGGTTCATTAAACGGAAGATATAAAGTTTACAAGAACCCTTACATGAAATCTAACGTAATGTTGTTAGGATTCAGAGGATCTCAATTCTTGGAAACTGGTGCTGTATTTGCTCCATATATTCCATTAATCATGACTCCACTAGTATACGATCCAAATACCTTCACACCACGTAAAGGATTATTGACTCGTTACGCTAAGAAAATGGTTAGACCAGAATTCTACGGAACAATTGATATCGCAGGTTTAGACACTATATAATAGATCTATAACCAAGATTAAATAAAATCAGGCCGAACGTTAGTTCGGCCTTTTTTTTTCATATTTATAATAAAATCGTTTAACATGAATATACCAATTTACGATGGATGTCCACAATGGACAGATGGAGCGGTGCCTTTTGGGTTTTATAATGGTGACGCCCAATTTAGAACTGACGCAGTTAAAGTATCAAAATTTTGTGCTGCAAGATTAGGTTATCCTTTAGTAGATATCGAATTACAATCTGGATCGTTTTTTACTGCTTTTGAAGAAGCTGTAACAACGTATGGTAATGAATTATACGCGTATAAAATACGAGATAATCAATTATCAATCGAGGGGTTAACCACTGGGTCAAACTTGAACCAAGCGCTTATAACACCGAGTTTTGAACCAATAGTTAGATTAACTGAACAATATGGAGAAGAAGCAGGTAGTGGAGGTAATGTACCTTACTATTCAGGATCATTCCATTTAACAGCAAGCCAACAAGATTATTCATTTCAAACTTTTATGACCCAAAGTGGTTATACTGGTTCTGAATACCAACATGGAATTGAAGTTAAAAGAGTATTTTATCAAGAACCTTACCCAGCATCCTCACGTTATTTAGATCCTTATAATGGATTTGGATTTGGTGGTGTATTAGCTGCAGGAGTAGCAGGTATAGGTGGATTTGGAGATGGTTTAGGATATTTAATGGCTCCTTTAAATTATGATTTACAGGTAATCCAACAAATAGAAATGAATCAAATGATTAGAATGAATAACTATTCATTTGAAATTAGAGCAGATAAGTTAAGAGTATTCCCTATTCCAAACTTTAATAATATTCCTTCTGGGTCAACAGGACCTCAAATATGGTTTGAATATATTTTAAGAGATGAAAGAATATCATTATCAGTTAAACAAACACCTGATAGAGTTACAAATGTATCTAATGCTCCATATGAAAACCCAACATATGAATTTATCAATTCAGTAGGTAGACAATGGATATTTGAGTATACATTAGCATTAGCTAAAGAAATGTTAGGTTATGTAAGAGGTAAATATAGTACAGTTCCTATTCCTAACGCAGATGTAACACTTAATCAAGCAGATTTATTAGGAGCGGCTACAGCAGAAAAAACAGCATTAATCGAAAGATTAAGAACTTATTTTGATGAAACATCAAGAATGGCTTCTTTAGAAAGAAGAGCTAATGAAGCAGATTCTAAAATGAAAGAATTACAACAAGTCCCTTGGACTATTTTTATAGGATAATATGGCAATGTTTACAGGAGTCAGAGATTGGTCTCTGATGCGAAATTTTAATAGAGAGGTTATGGGTAATATTATTACTCAACAATGCGCTATCTATCAATTTAAACTAGAAGAAACTAAAGTTAATATATACGGCGAATCAGCCGAAGAAAAATATTATAATGGTCCTTTTCTATTTAATGTTTTAATGGATAGAGGTGATCAAGACTTTTCTTTAAATAATGAGGGTGTACAATTTGATCAAAGTATTAATTTTTACTTCTTAAGAGATGATTTAGTTGAAAAAAACGTGGTACCACGAGTAGGAGATATTATATTATTCGAAGAAGGATACTATGGAGTTCAAAGTACAATTGCTAACCAATATTGGGGAGGTAAAAACCCTAAATATCCTAATAATGATTCTGATGGAACACCAAACCCATTGAATCCAGGATTAGAAAAATTTGGTAATAATGTTTCAATATTAGTATCGACATATTATATACCAGCAGATAAAGTAGCAATTTCTCCTAATATAGAAAGAATGTAATGGCAAAACCAAGAAAACCAATACCAAAATATCAATTAACCTTAAGTGAAGGCAAACATCGTGCTTTTGAAGGTTTTGAAGACAGAGGGATTCAAACAAATCCTAATGATGCTATAATGCCTGTTAATCCAAACTATCAAGATACAGGAATAGCACAAAATAGATCATCTCAAATGAGTATGAAAGATGATACTACAAAACAATATTCTGTTGGTATAAAAGATATTGATGAAGCTATATTTTTTTATTTCAAAAATCAGATAAAACCTTTTGTATACCAAAATGGTCAACGTAGAGAAGTACCAGTAATATATGGTGCACCTGAAAGATGGAAATCATTTCAACGTGATGGGTATTATAGGGATAAAAAAGGTGCTATTATGTTACCTATTCTTGTAATTAAAAGAGATTCATTATCAAAAGATAGAACAGTAGCCAATAAATTAGATGCCAACCAACCAAACTTATATGGTAAATGGTCAAAACAATATAGTACTAAGAATTTTTATAGTAATTTTGGAACTTTAAATAATAGAAAACCTGTTGAAAAATTTCATGTTGTAGCCCAACCAGATTATGTTACAATGGAGTATAGCTGTATAATTCAGACATATTATATGGAACAATTAAACAAAGTAATAGAAGCATGTGAATATGCTTCAGATGCTTATTGGGGTATGCCTGAAAGATTTCAGTTTAGAGCATTTATAGATACATTTACTACTGCAACCGAGTTAACTCAAGGTAAAGATAGATTAGTTACAGGAACTTTTAACATTAGATTAAGAGGATACATACTACCAGATACAATACAAAAAGAATTAAATGCTACTAAAGTATATAATTCAAAAGCTAAAATTACTATTAACGCAGAAGTAGTTAGTGATATAGAGGATGCAGGTCAACCATTAAAAAACCCAACTGACGATCATAGAAAAAGAAATTAGAAATATTTACAATAAATGTATTTTTCTAATTACTTATATATATTTATAATAAACATTTACAAATTATGAAATTAGTGAAAAAGTTATCAAAAGAAGAAGTTGCAACTTTAACAGAATATCAATTAGAAACCAATAAATTAGTTGGTTCAATAGGACAAATTGAATTACAACTAGATTTATTAAAAGAGAATAAAACAAAAATATTAAGCGATTTCAAAATACTATCAGAAAAACAACGAAAAACTGCTAAAGAAATGCAGGAAAAGTATGGTGATGGTAATCTTGATTTAGAAAAAGAAGAATTTATACCACTAAAATAGTTTTTTGAAGTAATTCTTAATATTTATAATAAAATAAATAATTATAATAACATAAGCAATGGCAGAAACATTAATATCTCCAGGTGTATTAGCAAGAGAAAATGATCAGTCGTTTATTGGTGCAAGACCAGTCACGTTTGGCGCAGCAGTAATTGGAGCAGCGGTTAAAGGACCAGTCAATATCCCAACAGCGGTATCTACATTTTCACAATATGAAGCTATTTTTGGGGGAGCAGTAGAAAGCGGTTCCCAATTTTACACTTATTTAAACTCAATAGCAGCAAGAAATTATTTTGCAAATGGTGGTGAATCATTATTAGTAACAAGAGTCGTTACAGGTTCATTTAC
>Ga0209634_1001687_pt1 | contig 16005 bp, 34 predicted proteins | sample LinPmetageLP40_FD_184043 | JGI IMG/M metagenome (GOLD analysis project Ga0209634, IMG submission 184043) | Marine viral communities from the Pacific Ocean - LP-40 (SPAdes) (version 2) | ecosystem: Environmental > Aquatic > Marine > Oceanic | place: Pacific Ocean | collected 2010-08-26
AGACAAGGTTAAGGGTTTGTTTAGTTTCTTTGGATTTGGTGGTGATGATAAAGAAGAAGAACTTGAAAAAGCGACACAAAAGGAAGATTTTATAAAACGGGCTGGTGCGGTGTCTACTGATGGTAAGAAAATAACCACAGTAACAGGAACTTTTGGAAATACAAATGTTGCTGAATCAGAAGCTGCTATAAGAGCAGATGGATTTGAAGTTGCATCACCAGAACAAAGAGCAGAACTAGAACGTCTTGCAACACTTAGAAGAGAACAAGCAGAACAAGCACTTGAAGACTTCCGTAATGCACCAAAATTGTCAGATGCAATCGGTGCTGTAAAAGAGAAGATGAGTGCAGTATTCTCTGGTATTGCAACAGCAGTCACTAGTGGTTTTACTGCTGCAAAGGATTGGGTTGTTGGACTATTTACATTCTCTGATGAGGATGCATCTGTTGCTGGTATTGCAACCAAGTTAATTGATATCGTTCTTGCACCATATAACCTTGCAATCAACTTTCTTAGAGGTATCTTTGGATTTGGTGAAGACGAACAGGGTAATGTTGCACCGTTCTCACTTGGTGAAATGATTGTTGGTGTTGTCACTGACATTATTGACTTCTTCAAAGGATTGTTTGATATTGATATCATGGGTCTGGTCAAGTCTATTCCAGGCGCTGGTAAAATATTAAGTTTCTTTGGGTTTGGTGATGATGAATCTTCTGAAGTAAAACCAGCTGGTAATACTGTAGATTATGAAGACCAAATTATAAGTGCCGAACTGAAACGTGATAGATTTCAATCAAAAATTGATAAAGGAAACTTTGGTTCTGTTGGTATTTCAGATAAAGATGAAAAACGTAAAGTTGCAGACCTTAACGAAAAAATTGCAGAGTTGCAGAGACTTCAAACTGAACAACAACAAGTACAGATAGTCAATAACAACAACGTGGTCAATGCAAATAAAACATCTAACGCAAGTACAACTACTATCGCACCAATGAGAGATACTTCTCCCCCTGCTGGTTCAGTACCAGCATATGGTTAGTGGTCATAGACATTCGGCCCATCTTGAACTTTGACAGGTTTACAATATGATGTGACTCTATCTTTAGGGTCTACATATGAATTGTATGAATAATTACCATACTGTCTGGGTATACGTTTAGCGTAATACTGACATACATCAATACTTCTGAATATCATTGCATTAGGTTGTACCTGTCGAAACTCACCTGTTCCCATAACAACTACTAACATGAATGCGTGTATCATCTGTACTTAGCAAGTTCATTATGGAACTTCCATTCTGCATCTGCGATACGCAGTTTCATCTCTCTAACGTGTCGTTCACTTTCTGATTCTGGAATGTGGGGTATATGAACTTCATATATCCATGTACACCAACATATCAGTGCCACTAACAGCATAAGAGTTATTATAAGAATAATTGCGGTCATCTCTTCTTTAAACTTTCTTCCATGCTCTTCATCATTTCTTCAATCATGGGTGTGCTTTTATTTGGTTCGTATACACACTTTATTTGTCTAGGACAGTATTCAAATCTGTCGATAAAAACTGTATCGGTAGTTTTATTAGGCCCCAGATATATACAGATTTTCTGGGTCAAAACTATCTTCCGTTTTGCAAGAAGACAGTTGACTAGTATTTTGTCTTTCTCTCGTTTATCAGAGTTATATGTTTTTCCTATGGATAATGCAGATGTTGTTGGTAATGCAAATGCGACTAATAACAACACAAATGTAAGTTTAAGCACTCCTTATCTTACTGACATTAACCATATTATGAATAGATAACCTAAAAACAACGATACGGCAATTAACAGTATACCAAAGAACATTTCAACCCAAAATCGTTGTCTTTCTTGTTGTGCGTAAATCATTGCTTGTCTTTTCTTACGGATATCTCCTTCTGTCTTTAGAAGTTCTTCCCAAGCAGATATTCCTCTACTAAATGTAATAATTTGTTTTAGTTGTCCACGCATATCTTCAGCCTTTTTCTTTGCCATAAAGATTTGCATTGCTTCTTCTTCCACAGACCCTGCTTGAAATATCTTTTTAAATAGGGGTGGTTTCTTATTATATTCTTCTGCTTTTTTGATATCAGATACGGCGCCCATCCAGCGACCCATATCTCCAGCCATAGACTCTATATCTCGGCCTACCTCAAAACCTTTTTTAATTGCGTTAAAAGCGCTTGACGCAGCCGAAACAGCTGCTACAATCTCAATCATCTCTCTCTCCCATTGACGACTTACACCACTATTTAGTAAAAAAGAGAGACAGGGTTTCCCCTATCTCTCCTCTTCGTCTTCGTATTCGTAGAATTTTTGTGGTGTTATCTACCTATGGTTAAGGTCTTGCTGCACAAGGAGTTTTCTACATACCTTACTGTTGAGCAAGTTTCTGAAAGTAAGACATTGTATCGTCTTCATCTTCAGTAGGACTTGCCATTGAAGGCATAGTCGGTGCTGGTTCACTCTTCATTACAGGTGTCTCAACAACCGCCTCATCCATCATTGCAGCTGCACTTGCAGTCACCGTACCAGATAGAACATCGTCCAATCTTTTCTTCAACTCATCATATGACTTGAAGTTGGTTGGTGCAAGAAACTCTTGCAATGAGTATTGCTTGTTGTAGATTTCCTCTAGAGCTGCATCGTCATTTGACAATGGTGACACTGCCTCAAAAGAGGATGCGTCATAGTTCCAGTAACCATCTACCTTACGAATCTTCAGTTTGAAGTTCGCACCTTCCCAAAAATCGAAAGGATTGATAGGAGTCTCATCTTCAAATTCTGGTTGCATTGCAGCCATCATTTTATCAAAGATTTTCTTACCAAACCTAAAGAGGAATACCTTCCCTTCATTTTCTGGGTGTTTGGAGTCAGCAACAACGTAGATATTTGAGTAGTACTCAAGTTTACGTTTCTGCTTCCTCGCAATCTCCTTATCTGATTCAAGACCAGAGTTCCAGAGTTGTGAGTTATACTCAGATACAGGGTCTTTACCACCGTTCAAAGTAGTCAAAGAGTTCTCAATGTACCATTTACCAGTAGAACCTTGAAAAGCGTGTTTCCAAAGTTTCACCCAAGGCAATTCCTCACCTGTTGGTGCTGGTAAGAAACGAATAACTGCGTAACCGTTACCAGACTTATCCAGTTCTGGTTTCCACAATCTTTCGTCTACATAAGACTTCTTCTCTTGGGGGGCACTCTCTTTTTGAACTTGAGAGAGTAGTTTATCTAGCGTGTTTGCACGCCTAAGTGTATCTAACGACATAATTTTCTCCTATTGTATGTTATCGTATGTTGATTTATTTCACGTTTCTTCATTATATAATAGTATTTAGTATACTACATCATCCACCCAAAGTCAAGGAGTCTTTGGACTTCTTCTTGAGTAATATACTGTAGATTTTGACAATCACGCCATTCTTCAATAAAACAACAGGTGTCATTTGTTCCTAGAACATCTTTATTCACCTTGTAAAATTGAACCTCTGGGTAGTTATCAAAATTAGTTTTGTGACCGACAATCCAATTGTCTGGTTTCACATAATTCGCTGTCTCTGGTAGATATCCAGTTGTACCACCATAGACGTTATTCAGTTTCTTGTCTTTAGAATATAAGTCATGTCCAATTATAAACACATTCCTTGCATTCATTTCACAAGCGAGTTGTATAGATAAAACACCACAACTTTGCATCCTGTCATTCTCAATACGCTTTGCAAGGTCATTCTCTTTCACACCAGTGATAAAGGTCTTGACCTGTTTGCGTTCCCATTCCAGTTTCTTAATATCAATGTCTGGATTATCTTGCAGAATCTTCTGGAAGTGTGATTCAACATCAGCAGTATTAGAACCGTGTATCACAAATCCAGCATCATCCTTTTCAACATGAATGTTTGCTTCTGGGTAGTCATTCTTTATGTCATCCAAGAAGTGCATAGGTAACACATTCCAATCACGAATATAAGTATGATTGTCTGTGCAGTAACCACTCCTGTATATCTCATGAGTGAGTTCATTGTCTACTGTTAACAAATGGTCAACATTCATATCACGATAGATTGCATTACACCCAAACGTGTCGCCTCTATTCTTGATAACATTCATATCAAAATCAAGTCTTGACTTTCCGTTACCAAAACAAAAAGCGTTCTCTAATGTCATACTACTCTGAATCAATATTTCTGAGTTCAGGCCAGGATGCTGGGAAAAGTGCGTGTCCATAATCATTTATTTTATTCGCTATAAGTTGTGTTTCGTATTGAGTGTCTTTTGCACAACGTAAATTACATACCCTTGCAAAAGCCATTAATGTACCAGACCAATACCATTCTGTGTATAAGTTTTGTGGTAAAATCATTCTTGCCATCTCTGGTGCAATATTTGATTTTAACATATTCTTATATGTTGTCTTAACAAACTCTAAAGTAGAACCAAGATTATACTCTATTGTCTCATGACTAGAACCTTGTTTTTTATCCTTTGCTCTCAGTCTCCATTCGTCTGGAACATAGAACTCTGGGTCATCATCAACGTATCTTCTGGATATTTCGTTCCACACCAAACCCACTTGGTGTTTAACTAATTGTCTTGCGACAAAAATTGGTGCTTTGATATGAAATTGCATAGATGCGTGTCCAAAAGGACTCCAGTGATTTTCTCTTGCAAGAAATCTAATTAACTTAATATCACTTTGTTCAAATATCTTTTTCTTTTTACCGAATGATACTCTAGCTGCATTTACTACAGTAAGGTCATCACCCATATGGTCTACTATTTCAACTTCCAAGTTTCAATGACTCCTCGCCTTCATGTTTTGCTTCAGCATATGTTTTTCTGGTAAAGAAAGCAACTGTCTGTTTACCATTGAATACTTGACAATGAAATACAGGTGGACTTGCTTTCGCATAATCGGCAGGCCTGTCATCCTTTGATGGGATGACATAACCGCCTTGAAATACTTTGTAAGACCTAGTGTCGTGCATAACGACTCCTTGGTCTACGAGGTGGGTTAGAAGCAAGATGCTTCACCCTTTCAGTAAGGGTTTTATCCCTTGTCTGAAGTTCCGCTAAATCGCCCTCAAGGGTACGAATGCGGCCTTGTGCTTCAACGAGTTTCGCACGATAGAAATCTCGTTCTCTTACGGTAGATTTACCGTCATTTTGGACTGTTACATCAGTCATCGAAATGCTCCTTTATTAACTGCATTGTTATTATCTTATACTCATTTACGTCATTTGTCAAGAGGTTACTATAATTTTTTATCAGTTTTTTTCTATCGGGCCATACGATTGTTTCCTTTATCTGTTTATCGAATCTACTACAAAATCCAAGAAGTGATTCCAGTATTGCAACTGTCTCCATTGAAGTCTTCTTAGACATGAATTGTTTTAACAACAAGGGGTGTTGTCCACTACTAGCAAATATTTCATCAAAGGTTTCGACTCTGTTGAATAACTCTGCAAGTTCTGTCTTGTAATTATACTTGAGGGATTGATTTCGTTTCTTCCAGTTCAAATAATTCTCATCGTTAAAGTTTCCAACCCAGCCTTTGGGATTGACTATGAAGTTGGATATGAAGAAGTCCTTGGTATCGTCTTTGTACTTTCGTGCTACACGACCAAAGAAGGGTCTGTCCTTTCGTTTTAAGAACGAGTCCACACTCACATTCGCTTTACCATTATATTTCTTGTAGTCGTAGTTACTAGTAAAGTGAAGTTTCAACGCATGATATACTTTGTATGCGTCATATGCTTCCATTAGATTGGCAACTGTGCGACTTTAGGTAAATAGTGCAAATCCCTTGCATTACACTCAATCTTCTCTTTGAGTGATTTTGTAATTAAGGATTTGATTGTATCTGGTTCAATACTGTTCTTCTCGCAGTAATCTAGCACTGCTTCCATATGAGAACAACCACATTCTTGAACAACTTGTTCCACCGCAAGTGAAAACTTTTTCGGTGTCATTAATTTTTCCAATTTTTCCATTTTATATCCTGTTTAAAATAAAGTCGCAGACTAACCGTGGGTCTGCACGAGCGTATTGAGGCGCTACCCTGTTCATGTAAATTTTTGTACAAGTTCAACTATCACCACATATGCACCATATCCAAATAAACTCCAGATGGTTGCAAATAGAACCATTTCAATGCTGTCTGTTTCATACCACCATTGTTTAATTTTATTCATGCTCACCGCCTCTATCTTGTGGGTCTAATTCAATCTTTTTACCGTTGTAGTACATTGTTCTACTGCGACTTGGTGTGGAAGTGGGGAAATTACTAAAAAAGGAAGGTTTACGTTTTGCCGTTTCAAATGTTCCTACTGTAATAACAATAGCTGAAAGTAGAAGAATGTGAGCGACTGCACTAATTCCAAATGCAACAAAACTACCAACTAAAAAGGAAAATACAATACACCACATCCATGCAAGTATTTGTAAAACCATATGTCTGGTACTCAAATCTGGAATGTGTCTCAATGGATTTCTATCCATGTCCATCACACCATTCCAACTATCATATATAAATTCTCGCATATCAATCACCTTTTTCATCGTCAATCTCAATGGATAATGTGCATCCACACTATCCTTAAAATCAATAGCATCATACAGGTCAACAAAGTGTCTAACCACTTTCTGGTCTTTAAAATATCCTGTTACTCTGTACACTGCTCTTTACCAGAACATTCTGCTGGGAAGCAATGACCCTTCATATAATAATATTCATTTTCGTAAGTGGGATTCCACATTTTCTCATCCATCATATATTCACACTGTGGTTTTGTCATAGGTTGCTGTAGTGCAAGTTGACCAATATAGTTATCACCACCACTAGCATCAACACCCCACATCGTAATCACTAATATAAATTCTTTCATAGTATAATATCCTCTTCATAATTAAGTGGTGGTGTTTCTGTTTCCAAGTACACCACCGAAACTCAGTACGATTAAGCTGCGATAGCGTAATCTACATATGCATTGTTATCGTTTGCATTTACGGTTTTTGACCTATTACGCAGTCATCCGATAATTCTACTCGCCTCTATCCCTGTCAGTCGAACCTAGTTCGCCCCCATCATAATTACTTGATTTACCAACACCAGATAGATATCTAACTGGCGTTTTTTCTTTAATATTAAAGAACTTTATAAGATATGTTATCAATTTATCAAGCACACTTATCCCCAAGTAATTATGGTGGAGGCGATGGGTACTGCCCCCATGTCCTGTCCAGTATTTGATTTGTATCATCAAACTATACTATATTTATACCAAATTAATCTTCATTTGTCAAGGACAAAATAGAACGATTTGCAAGATGTTCTTCTGCAATCTCATCCTTAGATTGACCATGATAACGTACTGCATGATTATTATCGACCAACAACTGATTAATATTATATTCACCACCAAACCAAATTTCTCCAAGAATGCGTCCATACTTACCCTTACCATCTTTGAATGTTTTCAAAGTAAGGTCACCAGCATTAGTCCACTTAACTAGAAATGCAGTTGCAGCTTTTCCATATATTTTTTCAATTGGGTCAGATGTTCTAGATTCTGGTGTATCAATACCATACATTCGGATACGTTGTTTTCGCATCCATACACCAAATCCCAAATCAATGTCAACATCAATTGTGTCACCATCAACGACCTTGACTAGTTTACATTTATATTCGTACATTTTATACTCCTTTACTTCCTACAGGTTTACAGATATATTCTACAGTATCCCAATCACCGTCAGTAGGAATACCAGCATACACTGGTAGTAGTTCTTTACACTGTTTTTCTTCATCAAACCACTGAACATCCTGTTCTACACAGGTACTTCCAAGACACACTGTCAATAATAGGTGCCAGATTGTGGTCATGTTTTAACACCATCTTTTTCTGGCATGCTTATATTTATCATCCCTCGACCAAATCCAAGAATACAAGCCTGTTCTCCATCATCGACAAATTCAAGTAATGTCCAAGTTACAGGGTCTGCTTTTGGATTGATTGCAATAACAAACTTTGACCCATTGAAAGAACCATTTGGCATTCCAGTAAGACCTTCCATCCATACGGTAGGAAGTTCTCCATGTTTCTTTAGTTGTTCAACTACTGCTTCACTACTAGAACATTGTGCTGGTTTTTGAGCCCAATAAAACATTCCTTTTTTTTCTAGTTCTGTTTGTGTGTCCTTTTCTTGTGCGAATGCTGATGACAACATTGTTGTTGATGCAACACCACTAAACAGGAGCGCCGATAACGGCAGGACTTTCATCCAATTTTTCATTTTCTTTTTCCCATGCTTGAGTGAAATCGTCAACTGCTTCAATCAACATCCCCAGATAATCCTTCTTATCTTTGATGAATTCTTGGACAACTCCATCCTCTGTTACCACTAGAATCACAATCTGATTGATTGCAAGACCAGTGCGTTCTTCAAACATCTCTGCATATGCAGATGCTTGAATGTAGTAGTTCTCATTCCAATCGTCATTACGTTCTGAACGAGAAGTCTTAAAATCTATAATGGATAGTTCACCATTGTATTCTGCAATACAGTCTACTCGACCAGCAACCATGTATTTATTAGAATACAAACCGCATTCTTGTGAATAGATATTATCTACCTTTTGACTGATAGTTTTTTCCAATTGACTAAACAGTGCTGCAGCGAGAAACGGTTCTCTATTTACTTCTTTGTTATTTAAAAAGTCCTCACACATATGGTGTACTTTCGTACCCCTTGCTGCAGCAGTTCGTGCAATATAATTTGCAACATCATCACCAACTCTTTTACGCCATGCATGAAGACCTTCTGCCTTTCGGTTTCCCAAGACAGTTGTAATAGATGGATACATTTTACCATCTGGTGTTAGATAGAACCGTTTACGATTAACGGTTTTAGTTTGTAGTTCTTGTATTTCTACAGGTTTGTGTGTAAACATAATATTTCCTCAAATTGTATTTCATTATTATATCAAAGTAGAACAGATTTGTCAAGGTTAATTTGGTAAATAAACCCCTGCCATCTTGAACGCTTCTGTTTCGGTTTCTGTATTTCTTCTAGTCCATCCCTTACCAAAGGTATCGAATGTACTTAGACTTTCATAAAAATCTTGTCTGATTTCAGTGTAGTTTGCAATCGCACCCTCAACACCTTCTTTATCAACATATTCATCAAGTTTTTTAAGAGTGTTTGGCCCAATGCCACCATCTGCGACTGTACCAATCATTGACTGAAGTTTCTTTGCAGCTCTTCCTGTACCAGAATTAACGGCCCAATCAAAAACGCAAAGGTCTAAACCTTCTGGAAGTTCGTCTGCTTTTACTCTATCCCAATAATTATTTTTGTAGATAGGAGCGACATCTTTAAATTCTAAATCTTTCATATCTTTCTGATTAAGGTCATTGTCCATACACCACTGTTCGTAAACCCTTTTAGTGACTCCCTTGTTGGTTTCTCCGCCTGGGTCTTTAGGATGATTCACATATCCACCTTCGTGGTGAAGTATGAGTTTCAAACATTCATCAAAATTACTCATTTACCTTGTCCTCTGTATTTTTTGTAACTACGTCTTTTGTGTTTATTCATTGTGGACGTAATTGGTTTCTTTCCCATAGAAGTACCTTTTGAAGTTCCTTCATGAGCTATTGGACTACTGTACATCTTTGCCATTATATTTCAACTCCCTGTTTAATTTTGTTGATAAGATAACTACGAACTAAACCAGAACGTACAATGTCTCCGATGGTAAATTCAATTGTAGAGAACTCTTCCATCGCTTCAAGGATTGCCATAAATGAACCTAATCCTTCTTTTTCAGCATTCTTTTGTAAGTCGGTTTGAAAATAATCACCAGAGAATATAATTTTACTGTCTTGTCCTACTCTGGTCATGATAGTATCTAATTCGTGGAAGTTTAAATTTTGACATTCATCAACTATGATAACAGCATTATCTAATGTAATACCACGCAAGAATGAAGTTGTGAGAAACATAACACTACCCTGTACTTTTAGTCTGTCATACAACATACTGAACGCACTATCGGATGCTTGTTCAAACATAAACTGTACCATGTTTTGATATGGTACTTGGAACAATGCAGTCTTATCTTCTTCATCACCTGGCAGAAATCCAATCTCTCTAGTGGGAACTGCACTTCTTACAAGGTACACACATTCGTATGGGGTTTCTGGGTTAAGAACTTGTTCCAACGCAAGGTATAATGATACAAATGTTTTACCTGTACCAGCAGCACCATGTAAAAACAAATTCTTTCCACTTTTGTACTCGTCAAATACGAGTTTTTGATTGTCTGTAATTGGTTTGACTTTCACCAAACTATCAATAGTCACATCTTTTTTCTTCGCCATATTTCTACTCACTATATTAAAGGCGGAGCAATGTTAATTAACATTGCTCCTGTGCAATGGTGGATTGACCACACAGCTTCCAATCTCATATCGAGGGTGCTGTGGTATCTCACCAGCACATTACTATTTATATCACTTTGTGTTTCTTCAACACATCTCTAGTCTTAATTTCTTTAGTTGACTTTTTAGCATATCTATCTGACATAGATGAGCCTGGATGTGCTTCTGCAATACGTTGTAGATTCTCTTTCCACCCATCATCATTCTTAATTCGGTCACCTGTACCACCAGCAGACATTGAAAACATTGATGGAGTCTGTTGAATATGTGGATTATCTTTTAGATATTCCTCACGACCAGACATAGTAAAAAATTCTTCAAACTCTTCACCTGTTTTTTTGTTTTTAAAATTATAATAAGGCATTCAATTTTTCCTGTAATTTCACTATTTTCATTTGTAGTATGTGAACTTGTTTTTGCATTTCTGCCATTTCTCGTTGATACATTTCTTCTCTAGTCATAGTGGATTTATTACTATCAGTCCACCCCCTAAGATTATTGTGTGTTGTTACATCATCAACAGGGTCTTCCATATCCTTCTCCTGTCTAAGTTTCCATAACATCCAATCATAATAACGCTCTGGTTCTTTATCAACTAAATTATTCATGCTGCTTGTTCATACCAGTAAGGCATTCCTCTTTTCGTCCACTTCGCCAAATGTTGTTTATACTTTATATAGTAGTCGTGATATGCACGAATTGAACTTTTTGAATTCTTTACATCATCAAACATCGCTTGATATGGTTCGCAGAATCCTAGTTCTTGCATATTCATTGGTGGTTCTTTTAATGCATCGTTCAATTTACGATAACTTTCATGTGGTACATCTTTGTTGTAACGATACATAAACTCATTGTTTAGTTCAGTCCACATCTCATACAACCACATATAATTTTGTATTGAATGTTGTACCCAAATACCACTAGGATGTTTGACATGAGATGCTTTGTACAAAATGTGTTCAAGGTTACTATTTAGTCTCCACCGTTGTATCTTACGTCCATTCGCAGTCTTACCATAATAAAACTCACCGTCAAGATAACGGTGTGCAGTGGACATCAATTGAGCATACTCAATAATCATTTTACTACAATGACTGTCATTGTGCATTTGAGCACAAATCTTTGGGTCACTGTTAAGATAGAATATATTCATCCAATAGTCTCCAACCAATATTTCTTATACAATGTCGAACCTAGTTCAACCGTATTCATACAACCAGATAACATTATACTAACAATTATTATAAATGTCAAGGATTTCATGATTTTGGTTTTTCCCAACGATAAAAAATATGGTCTTCAATTTCTATCGTCTTGGTCTTGGTCTTTGCCCATGATGGTTCAACATAGTCTGCGTGATAGTGTGTTGCACCTTCTGTGATATCTAATACTTGAATTTGACCTAATACAATTGCTTCTGATAACATTAAGATATTATCAAAAGTTTCCATATCATAAATTCTGTCAGACTTGCCATCACAATACCAACTGAACTGACATTTATGTCTAATAGGAATCATAACAGTCTCATCTTTCCAACTAGGGCGAGATGGGCCTTGTTTTGTAACTTCACATATCGTATTTGGATATCGACTATCATTAACACGATTTATAGTTACAGACATAACTGCCATTTGTCCTGCTTGAGGTTGATTTCTAGCTTCATGATATACGTTTTCTGCAAGACAGAATGCTTCTTCTCTCATGAAGTGTTTCATTGGTATTGGTTCTAATGGCATTTCTGCATTTGCATCTGGGGTAAATGACAAAAAAGTTCCTAATATTAATTCTTTAAGCACTAAACGCCTCCATGTATTCTGGGTTATCTGTTTCAAAAATAACAAAAGGAAAATACTTGTCCATTGTCTTTACTAGATTCATATAGTCACCAGACTGCATTTCATTTGTTATCGTAACATCATCTAACCCACATTGTTTTGCGAGTTGTTGTGCAGTACCTAAAAGGTAAAACGCATTACCATTTGGGCCATCAAGGTCTATTGTCAATTCCTTGTTTTCTTTTTGTTTCAACATTATACCTGTACTCCATCTAAAGTTTCAAAACCCATTCCAGCGACTACATACTTTTCAGTACCAACTAAAATCTGGTCACCGACTGAAGTAGAACGCAATCCATATCCACTAGAGATATCACCCATAACAGTAACATCATCGTTACCATCTTCAGGCATCTTTAGTGACCAACTGTCAAAAATGTTTTGTGTCCAACGATATGCATATTCAAGTTTCTGACTCAATGTCATATCTTCTGGTACATTTACGAATGCGACTGTGGATGGTTTGTCCTCAAACGCTGTGTGTATAACTGCTAACTGTGTCATTATATAATCTCCTCATTCCATACTAAGTTTGCAAATTTGTCTTGTAGACGATACGCTTCCCTCTCCCAAGGTAAGTCGTAATATTTTGTGTTTGGATTAACCTTACGACCTCTCCAAACTGCCTGACCATTTTCAACTAAATCATCAGTCATTTCTTTTCTGGCATACTGTTTGACATGAATCATCTCATGACAAATTGTAGTAACCAATTCTTTGATTGTCATATCTTTAGAAATCTCAAGAGTGAACTCACGATTTGTATCATTCATTTGACACCAACCAACAACATCACCTGTAAGTTTCACTAGATTAATTTCGATATCCAAAGTTCTCATTCTGGGCATCAATTTACCAATCATAAAGTTAGCAACATCTTCACAGAGTTTTCTCTGACCTTTGTTGCCTCCATTTGAAGTGACGTAATTCATATAAACCTTCTTTCTCATCATTACTAGTATAGTATACTCTGTTATGAGAACATTGTCAAGGAGTAAATTTTTCCCTTATAAATCAAGGAGTTAAATCAATAAAAAAGGGGGGATTTTCATCCCCCCTAAGACTTTAGCGAATCACCTGTCGAATCAGAACACTTCAAGTGAGAGAGAGAGAGGAGTAGTGTTCCGTTCTCATCATTACAACTTCATTACCAAGTCTTTAATCATAGTACCATCATAGTACCCAATTGTCAAGAAGTTTTACTTACTTGGATTATAAAATTCATCATTCCAATAAAATGCTTCTTTTACAACTGCCGCTGAAAGTCCTTTATAGACTTGATGTAATTTCTTATCCTTAGCGGCAACCACCACTTCAGCCTCTCCATGAGAAAGACCTTCCAACATCTGAACGAACATTTGTTCCTTCTTCCATTGTGGTGTTTTTGTGTCTGCACCTTTAATAAAACGGAACAACTTCTTAGACTCTTGGAAGAGTATAGTGTGTTCAGTTCCGTCTGGGGCTTCGTTCTTATTATAAGGAACGTCACCTTCTGGTACAATCCATTCAATGTTAGGGTCAAAAGAACCCTTAATAACCATTCTTAATGCTTCACTATTATTCTCTCTAAGAATTTCTACCTTCTTATCCTTAGTTTTTGCATTATGAACTTTCTTCAATACCTCATGAATGAGAGGCGTATATGTATTCACTGCCATTTTAAAAGTCTCCGATATTTTCCATATGGTTTTTTAGTCGATATTTAATGAAGTAATTTAACAAACCACTTCTATCATTTACTGTACTATTTAGATATGCTTCTACACACGTTTTGGATACCCAATCTGGTGCTTGTGTCAAATCAATTAGTTTCTTGTTTCGTTGATAGTTTCTCAACATTTCTTCATTACAATAGTCTTCTGGTTCTAAATCAATCCATGTTGCTATTTTCTTTTTTGAGATAGGACGCTGTCGTAACCCATCAACAAAGCAATTGTCTGAAGATAGAAAGTTTGGAACACCATCACTACGGTCACCCTTTAGGATGTGTTCTTTAATATAAACCTCTGGGTCTATACCATTGATAAACTTTTTAAGCACAGGACTATACTGTGTAACGAAATTGTGTTTTTGTAGTTGAATGAAATCCTTGTCACCAGATAAAATCAATACCTTTTCATAGTGAGAGGGTGATTCTGCAACGTAGGACACCACAGAAGCGATTATATCGTCCGCTTCTACATTTTCTACCTCTAATACCTTATAAGGGAAATTGTCGTGTAATTCCTGTTTAATTAGATGTAAGGTATCAAATATTGCACCCCAATCTAATGTCGATGCTTTTCGGTCTTTACGTCTACTATATTTGTAGTTGGGGAAATATTCTCTTCTCCAATTACCTTTGTTATCATAACATAACACAAGTTCTCCGTATTCTTCAGAGAACCTTTTACGGTAACCTCTTAATGAATTGAGAACCATATGTCTAACCATGTCTGGGTCAACCTCAGCGTTACGTCCAATCTGAATCATCAGATTAGAAAGCGTCACTTGGTTCATGTCAACTAAAATCATATTTCACCTATGCCTTTTCGGGGCCATCATCCTCAAAGTCTTCTGATAATTCTCTTATCAATTCCATGTCCATATCTACATGGTGTCTCTTTTCTTTTTCATCATAAGTCACATTTGCAATTAACTCAATCAAATTTTGAAAAGGATGAGTAAACCCTCTGTCTCTATAAATTGTTGCTTTGATTGTTTCAGACAAAAATGCAATGTCTTGTATAAAGCCTGGGTCAGTGATTTCAATATCATTCTCATCCATATTATGTATCATAGACACCATTATACCATCAGTCAATTCATCTGCAAACTGTAATTCTTTGTTCAGTTTCATCGCATCAAAGTTTGTTACTTTAGGTGCAATACCCATATACTTCTTTGGGAACTGCACAATATTTGTAGTCTTTTCGTCATTCGTCATCATCCACCTTCCGTCCTGTAGTTGCCGATGGCACCACAGTCACCCACTTAACTCGCTTCTCTTGGTACTCACCATAGAAGTCATCACACCAATCACCATTTCGTAAATACGTTTCACAATGTCTAATGTAACCTTTACAAGATGCTTCTTCTGCAATCGCACCCTTTACATTTTGACGTACCGCAGCTCGTAAGGAAGACAATTGGTCTTTTTGAGTTTTGATATACTTAGTGACCATCACTCTTGAAAACGGACTTTCATCTGGTAATGCCAAAACATTTGGGTGTATATTAATATACTTAGGTGGGTTTTCACGCAACCGTTTTTCTCTTGCAAGTCGCAACCGTTCTACTGCTGCTTCTTTTTGTTCTGGTGTCATCTTACGCTTAGGCATTTTAGTACCCTCTTTCTGCCATCAGTTTTTCTTGTTTACGTTTGTACCGCCTTTTACCAGCGGCCTTTGCTTTACGTTCTTTCTCACCCTTACCCATGAAGGATTCTCTCGCTCTTAATTCTTGAAAGAATCCATCTCTCATGAGTTTCTTTTTGAGAACACGCATAGCACCATTAACATCACCTTTTCTTACTGCAACGTACATTCATTCTCCTATTGTGTTTCTGTTTTAATTATTTTATCAACACGGTCAAGTTCTGCTTCATTTGCAGTACTGACATCATTCTCAAGTTCTTTGAATGCATCAATTGCTTTTAGTTTAGTAACCAACATTCTATCCTTCTTGAGTCGGTTCAACAAAATCTTCTGTGCA
>Ga0209634_1001690_pt1 | contig 15992 bp, 20 predicted proteins | sample LinPmetageLP40_FD_184043 | JGI IMG/M metagenome (GOLD analysis project Ga0209634, IMG submission 184043) | Marine viral communities from the Pacific Ocean - LP-40 (SPAdes) (version 2) | ecosystem: Environmental > Aquatic > Marine > Oceanic | place: Pacific Ocean | collected 2010-08-26
GTCAGTATTAGACTTGTGTAACTTTTTACTAACCATGGTCCACGCTCGTGGAGTAGGGAAAGCGTATTCATCAGCATTAAACTTAGATAATAAGTTAGGTCTGAAATTTATAAAGCCAATAACATCCTCGTGTATGTTATTTTTGTAAGCCCACTCAACCCAGTCTTGTAAGATTGGTTCGAGTTCGTAATGTGCCATTCTGTTTCTAACCGGACTTGGCATTTGATAAACTGCAGCAGAGTCAGTTAGTCTGTTGCCAGCACACAGTAATGACCAGCCTTTTGGTAACTCATAATCACCAATACGACCGTCAAGCAATAATTGCAAGAATGCATTTTGTGTTGCTGGTGGTGCAGTAGGTAATTCGTCGATAAACAAAATACCACGATCGCCATCGCGTGCAACAACAGGAAATACATCTGGTACAGCCCATGATGTGAATCGTTTTTCTGTTTCAATTACTTTTCTGATATAAGGAATACCACGCACATCAACAGGGTCAAATAAATTAGCACGAAAGTCTAATAGTTTGACACCCATGTCATTTGCAATTTGTTGTGGTATTTCTGATTTACCTATACCGGGGCCACCCCAGATCATTGCTGGATATCCAGCTTTTATACAGTCTTTGAGCTCGTCCATAAGAGCTAAAGGATTTATCGTATGCATAATTACACCTCCATAAAGTGTTTATTAGTTAATAGTGAGTGGAATGCTTTTGGCAACGCCCGCATTCCAAAGGCGTTATGAAAGGAAGTTGATGCTCTCCCTCTGCCGTTAGCGTATTTCAAAACCGCCTGAGTGTTTTACAAACCTAGCAAACTCTTCGACGAACTCAGCATCAAAAGGGTAACTTTTGCGCCAGTCATCTCTAAGCTTTGTACCTTCACATGCGTTACAAGGTGCTAGTTCTGTTATATTTTCATCTCGTTCATATTGACGCATGCCTACGCCGTCACATATTTCACATTCAACTTGAGGCAGTGCATCTTGCATAGCTTTATAGTCACGTTCATACATATGATGAGCATTGATTTCTATAGCAGTTTGTAAACGACTAGATAATACAAGTGCTTTATCAGAAGTTATAGCGTAACCAGAGTTGACACTACCGCCAGCTATATCTTCTTCATTAAATTCTGTATCCATAAGATCACAGGCATATTGCCACAGTGGGCGCCAACCCCATATGTTTGACCTGAAATATACACCAGGGTTATTAGTTTCATATTCATATACTGCATCAAAGTAACTAGAGCGTTCTTTTTCTGTAATATTGTCAAAATCTGGCATGTCAGGTTTTTTAGAACCTTCAGCTATTGTTGGGTTAATACCATACACATCCATTCCCATCTTAGTAACCTCCTTGGACAGCCATTGCAAGAATGGTCGCATCCACTTTGTGTCTGATTGTCGCTGAACCTTCAGCATCAGAATCTTGAGTACGCTTGGCCGAACCTTGCGTAGTTTTAACAGAGCTTTTGTTAGGTATCTCTGGTATGAGACCTTGCAATATAGTTCCGTCGTAAGTTTTATCTCGTTTATACATTTTGTACCTCCATAGGGTAGTTTGTAGTTAATATAAATACAGAGCTTTTCATCTCTGTGCGTGCTTTTCGTAACAACCGACAAATACATTTAATTAGGTATATCTGCTTACCTACTACTAATCTATATGGAAGCGAGGCTTGTCCTCGCTCGCTGATACTAGTCTGACATAAGCTGCCAGTGGTTCCAGCTGGTTCCAGTTGGTTCCAGTAGTCGTGGAACGCAGTTAATGCAGTAACGACGCGAGTCTTAGGTGCTGGTTCCATGGTTCCTTGTCTTTTTAGTATTAAAACTAATAACAAAGAATAACGATCCACGGTCGAGAGTAATAAAGCTCGCGCTGTTTCTAATGGAACACTGGAACCAGAGGCATGGTCGACGGCCGCCGGCCCGCGCTGGCATTGTCGATGGCATGGTTCCGTTGGGTGGTTCCACATGAGGAAAAGTCGTGGAACCGATGGAACACGCATGCGACATGCAAGCATGCACAACTCGCTTCGCTCGTTGATGATAGTAGTAGGCATGATAGTAGCTCCTTTGTTAGCTAGACAAGGGGCCGAAGCCCCAAGATAGGTGATATTAAAGTTCGTCTTTAATTATTGGTAGGTCGTTAGTTGATTTGGACATGATGTAGTCCGATAGAGTTGAAGTATATATCGAATGATATTTACTAGATAGAACAAGTAGTCGTTCTACATTGCCCTTAGAATCCTGTCTAAGAGCAAGTGACAAATACTTTTGGGACAATTCACAAGCTTGGTTAGCTGAGGTTAATAGTTTATTGTCCATTAGTCATTACCGAATGGGAATGCCGAATTAGTATCCGACATCCAGTCCGTTGCTGAACTAACTTCGTCGTCCCCAGTGAACATTTTGTACATGAAATACAAATAGCCTATTACCATTGCTGTACGAAACAACATTGATAATACAAGGTAGACAATTAGCGTAATTGCTGCGATTGATATTAAATCCATAGTTACGCTCCTTTAGGTTGCTCGACATTCATGCCGGGCAGTTCTTGTTGTACAGGTTCTGGTGATAGTTCCTGCATAATTTGCTCGTCAATATCGACAGGCAAAGGTTGAGACTTCATAGTCCCTTGGGCCATACCACGACCGAAGTCAGTAACGACTTTAGTTGTAGCTTTAGTAAAAAGTCTAACGCAGGCTGAAGCGGCTAGACCAGTTTTGTATGCAATACTCATAAGATTCTCCTTTATATAATGCATTAATGATAGTAGGCAGGCATGTGCCCGACTACCGGTGAAATAAAAAAAAGACACCAGCCGAAGCTGATGCCTTGGGTGCTACTTGCTAGCTGATTTCGGATGAAATACTGCAAGCGATGCTGATACAAATCTACTGACAGTAATATCGCCTTTCTTAGATTCAGCGATAATCTGTTGAACCATTTCAGTTGGGATAGCAATATCAAAATCAATAGTTGAATGCAACGCACCAGAATCCTTGAGCCACAGTTTACCAACGCGTGTTGATTGTGGAACGAATCCCTCGTTACCCTCGAAACCCTCTGTTGCCACACAGACATCTAAAGGTCTATTAGTTTTCTTCTTAGTCATAATGTACTCCTGTAAAGTAATTAAGTAGAGCAACGACATTGTTACCCTATCTACCAACCTATATGGAAGCGAATTGCCGATGGCTTCGAGGCTATATTCGCTTAGCTGTTAGTCGTAGCGATAAAATCTGAAACAAGGTTCCAAAGGTCGAAATTAGGATTACGCTGTTAGGAATGGAAAAAGGGGGAGGGTAGGTCGTCGGGCAGGAAGGGGAGGGGATGAATGAGCGGTATATGACAATATTTTTATAAAAAAATTTTTCATTATAAATTTACAATATATAACGTTATAAGTTATATTGAACACATGAACTTATTAAACTCTGAAGCTGTTGATGTAACCGACGAAGACAGAGCGGAACTTCAATCGCATTTTCCCTACGCGGGAGTTAACTTATCCGAGCTTTCGGTACAAGAAGAAAGACTAGTATTGTTTCACCTTAGAGGCATGAACAAATCAGCCGCCGGACGTGCAGCGGGGTACCGGGACATGGATACAGTGTACGCAGTTTTTAAACGACCAAAAATTGTCCAAGCAGTAGAGTACCTTAGACAAGAGATGCGCGAAGAAGTAAAGTTCGACCGTGGCACGGCGACCTCTATGTATTTAGAAGCGCACCGTAAATCAGCAAACGCGACTGAAGAAAAAAACGTAGTAGATTCTCTATGCAAGCTCCACGGTCTATTTGCCCCTGAAAATGTTACACAAGTAAATTTAAATGTAGAAAAACTAGAAAGTTTAGAACGACTACCTGACTCTGAGTTATTAAAACTAGCCGGAGTAGACCAGAAATATTTAGAACCTAAAGGAGAAAAGAATGGCTAAAAGAGGACTATACGCAAACATACATGCTAAAAAGAAAAGAATAAAAGCCGGCTCGGGTGAAAAAATGAGAAAACCTGGAAGTCCAGGTGCACCTACAGCTAAAGCTTTTAAAAAATCCGCGAAGACCGCGAAGAAAAAGAAAAAGTAATGCCAAGAAAAAAAGAAAAACCTATAAGAAAGACTACCGGTAAAGGTGGTAACTACCGTAAAACAAAATCAGGCGCTGGTATGACTAAAAAAGGTGTTGCTGCCTATAGAAAAGCGAACCCTGGTTCTAAGTTAAAGACTGCGGTAACGGGTAAAGTTAAAAAAGGTAGTAAAGCAGCAAAAAGACGTAAGTCGTATTGCGCTAGGTCAGCAGGGCAGCTAAAAAGAAGTTCAGCAAAAACAAGAAATGACCCTAATTCAAGGATTAGGCAAGCTCGCAGACGCTGGAAATGCTAAAAATTGACTGATTTACCAAAAATTGAGTGCTATAAGTGTAAAAAACTGTTAGCAGACAACCTTGTGCTCCCAAAAGGGCTCTGTGTTTACTGTGCAGCTGACGAAGCAGACGAATTACCGCAACCTGAGACCCAAAAAGAGACAACTGCTGCAAAAAAAGAGAAATCTGCGCAAATACGTGCAGAACAGGAGCTTGCTTGGCGTATTTTGTCCAGAAAACGCATGTTACCCTTCGTAGAGAAGTTTAATCCTGATTATCAAGCCGGTTGGGTACATAAAGACATCTGTAATAGGCTAGAAAAGTTCAGTCAAGACGTTTCTGAGAAAAAATCACCCCGTTTGATGCTATTTATGCCCCCTCGACACGGAAAATCGACTTTAGCCAGTATTGCCTTCCCCGCATGGCACCTGGGCAGGAATCCGCAGCACGAATTCATCAGTTGTTCGTATTCAGGCTCTTTAGCCATGAATTTCTCTAGAAAAGTACGTCAAATGCTAAGAGAACCTAATTATAAGAACGTTTTTGAGAAAACGAACTTGGACAAAGATTCGCAGTCCGTGGAGTCTTGGCAAACAACAAAAGGCGGCGGTTATGTGGCCGCGGGTGTTGGCGGTGGTATCACAGGTAAAGGTGCGCACGTACTTTTAATCGATGACCCCGTAAAAAACAGAGAAGACGCAGAATCTGAAAATAATCGAGAGGGGACCTGGGACTGGTATACGTCAACCGCCTACACACGTTTAGCGCCTGGCGGCGGAATATTAATTATTCTTACGCGTTGGCACGATGACGACCTGGCTGGTAAACTTCTTACTGCAAGCGAAAACGGAGCTGACGAGTGGGAAGTAGTTAAATACCCAGCTATTGCAGAAGAAGATGAGGAGTTTAGAAATGTAGGAGAACCGTTACACCCAGAAAGGTATGACGTAAATTCTTTAGAAATGATACAAAAAGCTATCGGGCCCAGAGACTGGACAGCTCTGTACCAACAAAACCCAGTATCAGATGAAGGTGACTATTTTACCCGTGACATGATTCAATATTATGGGCCAGAAGAAATAGACTATGATAGACTGCGTTACTATACAGCGTGGGATTTAGCCATAGGGCAAAAAGACCGAAACGATTATTCCGTAGGAATTACCGTAGGTATAGATGAGTATGATAACATGTATGTGGTAGATCTTATCCGCGGTAAATACGACGGGTTTGAGCTAGTAGAAAAGATACTGGATTTTTACGAACAGTGGAGACCTGGTATTGTAGGAATTGAACGTGGCCATATAGAAATGGCTATTGGTCCTTTCCTAGAAAAACGTGTAGCAGAACGGGGATTACATTCTGCATACTTTAAAGATTTAAAAGTAGGAAGACGAGATAAGGAATTAAGAGCTAGAGCTATCCAGGGTAGGATGCAGCAGGGAAGAGTATTCTTACCTGAAGATGCAGTTTGGACGGGGCCCTTGGTCGCAGAACTTTTACGTTTTCCAAATGGGGTTCACGATGACCAAGTTGATGCGCTGGCATGGGTTGGGTTAATGATTATGGAGTACGCTTCTTTTTATGAAGCACCAGAACATATACCTTCTTGGCGAGATAGGTTAGACTTGATAGCAAAGGGACCGAAAAAGAAATCGGCAATGAGCGCATAATATGGCATACAGTAAAAAACCAAAGAAAAAGTTATCAAAAGCAGAAGAGCTAACGCTTGCAAAAAACCAATGGAACGCATACACAAGAGCACGAGATAGTGGACATGATGACTACATTGACATGGCAAAAAAATGCGACAACTATTATAGAGGCGATCAATGGGATGCGTTCGACATGCAGCAACTCGATGACCAAGGCCGACCAGCTCTAACCATCAATACTATTTTACCTACTATTAATGCAGTTATTGGAGAGCAAAGTTCTAAACGAGCTGACATTCAATTTAAACCTAGAGGCGGCGGTAATCAAGAAGTAGCAGACGTATTAACAAAAGTCTACGCACAAATATCTGATAACAACAAACTAGACTGGATGGAAGCGCAAGTTTTCCAAGATGGTTTGATACAAGACAGAGGTTGGTTTGATGTACGTATAGATTTTACTGATCACGTACAAGGTGAAGTCAGGATAGAATCAAAAGATCCGCTAGATATAGTTATAGACCCAGATGCTAAACATTACGACCCAAGAACCTGGAACGAAATATTTGAAACCAAGTGGATGAGTTTAGATGAGATAGAAGAAGTGTATGGGCAAGACAAAGCAGACAAGTTAAGGATGCTTGCCGAAACAGGGACCACGCTCGGTGCCGACTCTATGGAGTACGAAGAAGAACGATATGGCGATACTGATGATAGTACTTACGGACAACAGTACCCTAACGATCCAGAAAACTCACGTACTGTTAGAACTATAAGAGTTATAGAGAGACAATATTACAAACTGCACGACTGTATGTTCTACGTCGATCCTGTTACTGGCGACCAACGAACTGTACCTTATGTTTGGGGCAAAAAGAAAAGAGAAAATTTTGCAGACCAATTTGGTTTAGATATCATACAGAAAAAAATGCGAAAGGTCCGTTGGACCGTATCCGCTGATACTGTTATTTTATTCGATGACTGGTCTCCTTATGCGCACTTTACTTTAGTTCCGTACTTTCCTTACTTCCGAAGAGGCAAACCGTTCGGCATGGTAAGAAATTTATTATCTCCACAAGAACAGTTAAACAAAATAACTTCGCAAGAATTACATATTGTAAATACAACTGCTAACAGTGGTTGGATTGTTGAATCAGGTTCTTTGTCTGGTATGACAGCTGACGACTTAGAAGAACACGGAGCAGAAACAGGTTTAGTATTAGAATTTAATAGAGGCTCTACTCCTCCAGGTAAAATACCGCCTAACCAAATACCCACTGGTTTAGATAGACTAGGTACTAAAGCTGCTAACAACATAAAACAAATTAGTGGCATATCTGATGCTATGTTAGGTATGGATAGTGCAGAAGTTTCTGGAGTTGCTATACAGCAAAAACAAAACAGAGGTTCTTTAATGTTACAAGTACCTTTAGATAACTTAGCTAAAACACGTCAGTATCTAGCAGAAAAAATATTACAAATGGTACAAAGTTACTACACAGAAGAACGTATTATACAAATAACAGATGAGTCTGACCCGTATAAACCTAGAGTAAAAATGGCAGTAAACCAAATGACACCTGAAGGTGAAGTTATAAATGACTTAACTTTAGGTGAGTATGATGTAGTAGTGGGTACCGCTCCTGCTAGAGATAACTTTGACGAAATGCAATTTGCTGAAGCTATTGAGCTTAGGGGTGTTGGAGTACCAATACCAAATGATATGATAGTAGAGTATTCACATCTGTCGCGTAAAGCAGATATAGCAGACAGAATAAGACAACTAGAAGGAACTGCTCCACCAACAGAACAACAAATACAATTACAACAGTTCCAGATGGAATCACAAATTAGAAGTACACAGTTAGAGATTGCTAAGCTAGAAGCTGAAGTAACTAACTTACAAACACAAGCTGCTTTAAATGTTGCGAAGACAGAAGCTGCAGAACAAGATCCACAGTTGAAGGTTGCTGAATTACAAAGTAAACTACAATCTAAACGAGAGGAGCTCGAGTTACGTGAACGTTTATCAGCTATGACAAATGAAATGCGTAAAGAACAGAGTGATACAACGGCAGCTACTAAAATGGCTACTGAAGCAATGAAATCCATTAAACCTACAGGAGGTAATAACTAATGGCAAAAGATAAAAAAACTACAACAGAACCAGAGTCAGGCATAATATTTGATGGCTTACCAGGCGCGGATACTCTATCTGCAGAGGAAGCTAGCAAAGAATTTGCGGCTGACTTAAATTTTGATAATCCAGAAGACGAGGTAGAATTTCCACAGGAGGATGAAATTGAAGAAATCTCAGAAACAGAACTCACTGCTGATACAGAAGAAACGGAAGAAGGAGAACCAGAGGAAACAGAAACAGAAGCGCTTGAAGCAGAAAGCGATACAGAAGAAGTTGGAGAACAAGAAACAGTATTGGAGCAAGATGAGGGAGATACACAACAGGCTGAAAGAGCAGTTCCGACAGAAACTACTAAAGAACCAATGATTCCTAAGTCTAGGTTTGATGAAGTGCTTGCTAAACAAAAAGCCTTACAGAAAAAACTAGACGAAGCATCTGCCCCGCAAATAGAGGATATAAAAGAAGCCCCTAAATATGACTTTGACAGCAAAGAAATAGAGTATCAAAATTTAGTCTTAGATGGAGAATCTACTCAAGCTGTACAACTTAGAAGTGAAATTAGGCAAGCTGAAAAACAACAAATGATGTTTGAGATGCAAGCTAAGATGGGTCAAACTATGACGCAGACTACAGAAATGCAAGACTTACAAGCTAAAGCAAATGAAATACAAACTGCTTTTCCTACGTTAGATGAAAACAACGCTTCTTACGATGAATCTAAAACTAACGAAGTTATGGAACTAAGAGACGCATATATGATGCAGGGCTATGCTGGCGCAGATGCTTTGCAAAAAGCTACTACACTAATTATGGGCCAAGTAGAAACAACTACGCAACCAGACCCTAATATTAAAAAAGTACAGCAAAAGAAACAGCAAGCAAACGTTTCTAAAAAGATACAAGCTTCTGAATCTCAACCACCAGCTATGAAAGGTCAGAACAAAACTGATAAAAAAGTAGACCTTAATGTTTTATCCACAGAAGAGTTCGATGCCCTTCCCGCAGAAACTTTACGAAGAATGCGTGGAGATTTCGGATAAACTATGGTATAAAATATACAAGTTCGTCCGTTAAAACGATATTTAACCTGCGTCGTTGCAGTAAAAAAACGTATTTCGCCTGCTAGGGCGTTAATCTAGACGGGGTCGTGTCCGCAAATAACGAAAGCGTTCACCCTACGATAGTGGGTATACGGATAATATGTCGCTCCAAAAGACGACTAGTTTTTTAACTTTTTTAAAGGAATATTATCATGGCAAATACAAACTTTGCTGCGTTGACCACTGAACAATTAACAATTTGGTCACGCGACTTTTGGCGTGTCGCAAGAAATATGTCCTTCATTAATCAATTCGCAGGTAGCGGATCTAACGCAATGGTTCAGAGAATATCTGAACTTACTCAATCAGAAAAAGGAGCTAGAGCAGTTTTAACTCTTTTAGCCGATATGACTGGTGATGGTATCGTTGGAGACAATACTTTAGAAGGTAATGAAGAATCATTAAGAGCTTTCGACATAGTAGTACAATTGGATCAACTAAGATTCGCTAACAGACTTTCAGGTAGAATGAACGACCAGAAATCAGTTGTGAACTTTAGAGAACATTCAAGAGACGCACTTGCTTACGCAATGGCTGACAGAATGGACCAGTTAGCATTTTTAACTTTGAGTGGCGTTGGTTATACACTTAAGAATAATGGAGCATTAAGACCTGTAATGAATTCAGGACAGAATCTTGGTGATTTAGCATTCTCAGCTGATATAACTGCACCTACGTCTAATAGACACAAAAGGTTTGATGCGACTGATGGTATTGTAGCTGGTGATGTTACTGCAGTTGCTGCAGCTGACAAACTAAGCTATAGCGCTATTGTTGATCTAAAAGCATATGCTAAAGATCAGTACCTAAGAGGTATTAGAAGTGCTGGTAATGACGAGATGTTTCATCTTTTTGTTACTCCACAAGTAATGGCCGATCTTAAACTTGATTCAGATTTTCTTGCTAACGTAAGAAACGCTGGTGTTAGAGGACCAAGCTCAAGCTTATTCTCTGGCTCTTCAAGCTTAATGGTTGACGGCGTGATGATCCACGAGTTCAGACATGTGTTTAACACAAACGGAGCTACAAGTGGAGCATCAAGTAACGCTGGAGCTGCTGGTTACAAATGGGGCGCTAACGCTAACGTAAATGGATCTGCATGTATTTTTGCAGGTGCTCAAGCATTAGCAATGGCTGATATCGGTATCCCAGAAATAGTAGAAGACACCTTCGACTATGGAAACCAAAACGGTATTTCAATTGGTAAGATATTTGGTCTTAAAAAGCCTAAGTTTAACAGCGACCATACTGGTCAGTCTGAAGACTTCGGTGTAATAAGATTAGATGTAGCTTATTAATTGTGTTATATTTTATAGGTGGTCTGTATGGACCACCTATAACTTTTAAATTTTAGGAGAAAATTATGTGGATTGTTTCAGAAAAAGAAGATAAATACGTAGCGTCAACTTGGGGAGCCGTTGTTAATTTAACAGCAGGAGTACCAAGACAAGTAGGACATGATATGGGATTATTATGTTTACAAGCAGGATGCACAGAAGTAAAAGAACCTTCAGTAGCAGAAACCCCCGTAACAGAAACTCCAGTAGTAGAAGAAGTTGTAGAAACTTCAACAGATTTTAATAGTATGACTAAAGGGGAACTAGAAACTTACGGTCGCACTATTGGTATAGAACTAGACAAACGCAAAAAGAAAATAGACTTAATTGCAGAGTTGTATAAAGCTGCAGAATAAACAGGATAAATTATGGCGGGTACACTTACAGGCGCTAATATAATAAGTAGGGTTCAAGATACCCTACAAGACACAACGAGTGTTAGGTGGCCAGAAGCAGAACTTCTTAGGTACATTAATGATGCTCAAAGAGAGATAGTTAACTTAAGACCTGAGTCTTCTTCAACTCATTCAAACGTGCAACTTGTTACTGGTACAGAACAAACTCTTCCTTCTGGGGGGTTACGTCTTATAAAAGTAGTAAGGGGTATGAATGGCACTAGTACAAGTGCTACAGGTTTAAGAGCTATAAGATTAGTAAATGTAGACATCTTAAATACACAAGAGCCTGATTGGCACAATCCTTCTGTAAGTGGAGATTCTGCGCACGGTACTGTACCTAAACATTACATTTTTGACGAAGATGACCCTAGAAAATACTACGTGTATCCAGGAGTAGCCGGAACTGCGTACGTAGAAATAGTTTTTTCAGCTTCACCTACCGACTTAGCAAATACAAGCGCTGTAATTTCAGTAGACGATATATATGCAAACGCTATTATAGATTTTGTTCTTTATAGAGCATATATGAAAGATGCAGAATACGCAGGCAATGGACAGAGAGCTGGGCAACATTATCAATTATTTACAGCTAGTGTAGGCACGGGGCAGCAGGCTCAAGTTCTACTAAGCCCTAATAACGATAGCGCCCAACCTGTACCAGGCAATCTACGTTAGCCATGGCTAACTTTTCTTCATTAGTTAAAGAAGTCTTACCGTACGTTTCTATGTGCCCAGACTCTTTAGTAGAGACTAATATAAGGTCTGCAACTATAGAGTTTTGCGAAAGATCCAAAGCTTACGTACAAGACTTAGATCCTATTACTACTGTAGCGGGCGTATTTGAGTATGACTTTGATCAGCCTAGCGGCACAGAAGTACATCAAATTTTGTGGATGACGTTTGACGGTAATGATATGGATCCTATTAGCCCACGTAGTTTAGAACTAAACTACCCTGACTGGAGAGATAGAACTTCTAGGCCTCACGTATATTTACAAAAAACACCCAATACCTTTTGGGCAGTGCCAGTACCTCAAACTACTCTTACTAATGGACTTATAATGGGAGTTGCTCTTAAACCTACAAGAACAACTAGTAATGTAGACACAACTTTTTCAAATACGTACAGAGACGGAATTATATACGGCGCTTTGTACAGGTTGTTACGTATGCCAAACAAAGAATGGACAGACGTACCAGCAGCAAGAGAGTACCTTGCGCAATTCAATCAAGAAATACAACAAGCAGAACTTAGAGCCAGGGGCGGAGACCTTGGAGTAAACAGGAAGGTTAAATATAAAGGAATTGGAATGCCCAGGAGGCGGTATGGTAAGTACGGAAAGGAAATCGACTGGTGATAGTATTGAGCCACAACCTACGGATATAAGAAGTTGTTGGCCGCAAGTAAAAAAAGGAATAGAAAACATACTTGCACAAATACCTTCTCTTACTTTTATACCAGAAGACGTTTACAGCGAATGTGTAAATGAAAATGCCTTTCTATTTACCTCCCCAACTGGTTTTTTAGTACTAACTCTAGAGTTAGATAAGTATACAAAAGACAAGACATTGTATATTTGGTTAGCGTATACTTATACAAAAGGAAACCACGAATGGCTAGGCCATGAAAAATGGTTTGAAGATATGGCAAGGAATTTAGGGTGTAAGTATATAGAAGCCCAGTCAGCGATTCCAGAGATGGAACCGTACGCAACAAAACGCGGCTGGAACATAGACGCACGAATTTTTAGGAGACAGGTAAGTGAGTAAACCAAAAGCATCAGAATATAAAGCTAGTGATTCAGAAAAAGCTTTAGCGTCTGTTAGTTTAGCAGACAAAAAGTTTTTTAGAGAAGCTTATCTGCCTAAACTAAAAGAAATGAGAGATATGTCTGAAAAACAAGACTATACGGGTGTAGCAGAAGGTAAAGCAAATGCGGATACTATGCAATCTCTTACAGACAGACCTACTCTTGCCGCAACGCGGTCCGTAGATGCTACTGCAGATCTAGCTTCTGCTGCTACTGGACAAGCAGCAAATGCTTACTTTCAAGGTACGGTAGGAAAAAAAGAAGATCAACTAGGGGTCCTTAAGAATGCTAGAGGTTTAGCAAATACAGCTACTTCTGGTTTATCTAGAGCTGGTAGAATAGAAACCTCAAACCAACTAGCAAGCGCACAAGCAAAACAAACACGAAGAGCTGCTGTAATTCGTTCTGCAGGTCAATTAGGAGCGCAATTTGCGTCCAATGTAAGCGATGCAAATACTTTTGAACAAGGACAAACTTTTGACCCTATAAAAAATAGAATGGTTGATAACGAAAAACAAGGTAACTTCTTCCAAAAAGGTTTTGGTGGTATTGATACATCTGGTAGGACTCCAACATGAGTTTAGGAAGTTTAATGAATTATGATAGTGTTTTTTCTAGGCTGTATGGTAATCAAACAGATAACATATCAAACATGGAACAAGTAGATGACCCCGAGGCTGCGTTTGCTGATATAACACGACAAGATTATGACGACTATCTAAATAACTTTAGAGCGTTTGAAAAAAGACTTTTAGATGCTACTAACGACACTAGCATAATTGACAATGCTAGAGAAAACGCCCCAAAGCAATCTAAACTAGCAGCAGGTGTAGCAAAAAGAAATGCTGAAAGATATGGTGGTGGAGGCTTAAGTAACGTACAAAAGCTAGAACAACAAAGAGCCCAACAAAGAGGGGGCAAATTAAATTTAGCAGGCAGCGTAAACAACGCGCGTATACAACAAAGACAAGTAAATCAAAGTATGCTTCAAGAACTTATAGGCATAGGGCAAGGTGTAAATAGCAATGCTATGCAAGGGCTTGGAGATGCAGCGGGTATGGCTTCCCAAAGACGAAATGCTTATGGACAAGCTAAAGCTAATTACTCTTCTCAGATGACAGGCTTAGGTACAACCATGCTATTAGCAGCATTCGGAGTATAAGATGGCATCATTAGCACAAGTAAACGCAATGAGCAATATAACGAAAAACCGAAATCAACGATCGGTAAACAGTGCTGTAGTTCTAGGTGATTACATGTCTAACTTAAGTTACGAAGTTAGCAAAGAAGACCCAAATGACCCAAACAAGACAATTAAAACTTTTATTAATCCAATACAGACTTTTCGAAGACCTAAAGATGACCCAGGACCTTCTATTGGTGCTATAAAAGAAGGTAGCGAAGGTTGGGATGTCATGAGCGAAATAATAGAGATAGAAGACCCAAAGAACCCGGGCAAAATGAAAAAAGCGTTCAGACACGAAGAAGACCTACTAAAAATATATAATAGTAGCCCCTTAGTCACTTCTTACACAGACATATTGACAGGGGAAACTAAAAGAGGAAAAGCGGTCGCGTTTGTTATAGACGATCAGGATAGAATTTCACTTCAACTAGAAGGAGAACAGGGCCTTGTACCTAAAACTTTAGGTTTTAGTAATGACCCTAAAGATGTAGTTTTATTTACAAATAAAAAAGACATGCTAGGTGATGTCAATATGATATTACTAGGTAACCAAGCTACACAAAGCCGAGGGGCAAATACACTAGGGGCTGCAACTGCTGATGGGAACGCTTATATGAAAGGCAGAGAGGACGAGAAGAGTGCTTTAGACTTTCTAGCTGAACAAAATGCCGCAGTAGAAAGCGGCGAAAAACCTCCTGGACAGGTAGCGCAGGAAATAGAAGCTGCTAGAGAGCTTATCTTAGGGGGCATTGATCTGTTAGAAAAAGAAGACGAAACTAGTTCTGCTGCACCTACAACAACTACACCTACAGCTGATTACGTAGGGCCTACTAACGCAATAAGCATGCAAGAAAGCAGCAATAACCCAAATGCGCTTTGGAAAAACTCTCAAACGGATACGTTTAAAAACCAACCTCCTGTAACAGAACAGACTATAGCAGAAGTTCTAGAGTTTGTTAAAATAGACGGCGAGTACGCAAACTGGTCTAAAACTCAAAGTAACCCTGCTTCAGGCGGTTCGGGTAAAATACATACGCCTATAGGTAAATATCAATTTGTAGGGGCTACGTTAAGAGACATAAAAACTAGAGGCGGGTTTGAGGAGTTAGGTATTACTGACGACACAGTATTTTCAGAAGAAATACAGGACAAACTATTTTCTTGGTATATTAAAGATACAATACAAGCAGCAGAAAAAGATGGTACAGACCCTAAAGCAAAAATAAGAGGCAGATTTGAAGGCATAGGGACAACTGATGATATGTCCGACCAAGAATTAGATACTGTTATTTCTCAAGTTCAAGACGGTACTTACGCATCAAGTTCTGCAGAAACCCCAGCTACCAAACCACAACTAGTAAACAAAGGAGATGTAGAAAGAACAGATTTACCTTTCCGTACATTAGATACAGGCAGTGATGAAGTACAACAAGCAAACATTATAGCGCAATCTATATTAGACGACCCTACTTTAATATTATCTGACGAAGAAGTAGAAGTTCTAAGAAAAGGTATAGATTACAATAATCAATTCAACGCTAAGGGCCAAAGCGGTGGTTCAAGTTTTGGGGGTCTTAATAATTCTATTGCAGTTTTAACTACTAAATTAACAGAGTTAAGGAAAAGAGACCCTAATGAAGTAACGGATACAGGCAGAAGATTTAATGCTCCTAGTCAACCAGTAACTGTAGCAGATGAAATAGAAAGAACTGAAAAACTACTAAAAACAGCTATTGAAAATAGATCTAATATTGCTAAAAGTATTTCTAATAATATAGCAACTGACACAGACAGTTTAAATAAAGCTGCAGCACTAAAAGAAGAAAGAAACCAAAAGAAAATTGAGGGCATTCAAGCTCAACTTAATCAAAACATATCTGAGTCTCGAAGAAAAGTTTTACAAGCACAGCTAGACAAACTTCAGCCTCCAGTTGCTGAACCTGATGTACCTAAAGTAACGCTAGGAAAAGAAACGGAACAAAAATT
>Ga0209634_1001691_pt1 | contig 15987 bp, 12 predicted proteins | sample LinPmetageLP40_FD_184043 | JGI IMG/M metagenome (GOLD analysis project Ga0209634, IMG submission 184043) | Marine viral communities from the Pacific Ocean - LP-40 (SPAdes) (version 2) | ecosystem: Environmental > Aquatic > Marine > Oceanic | place: Pacific Ocean | collected 2010-08-26
CCCTTGAGGGCGGCGAGGGCTACCTTGGCTTTGAACTCACTGCTGTACTGTCGACGTTTCCTGCTCATGATCAAGCTCTCCTGGTCGGTCTGATCAGAGCTTAGCGCCTGGTCCGAATTCCGGGGACCACTTCATTTTGCATGCTCTTGACGTCGCGTTGCGGCAAATAGGCGTCGCTTTTCTCCAACGTCCACACACCGCACCTGACTAGTCTGGAAGGCGCAACCCTCGGCCTGACAGCCGGTTGCGTAGCTGACAGGACATTGACCGAAAAAGTGCCCAGCCAGGCAAGCATCACGCACTCTGCGTTCTCGAAATTGGCCACCCCCGGCATTGGCCTGATCGTGAACACCATCCCCCAACTTCAGCCACCGGCCTTACCCGTATCGATTCCGCTCTCAAGGCCTCAAGGCATTCGGGCCGCAGCAGGAGCGACAGCTCGAACGACAGCTCGAACGACAGCTCACACAACAACTACAACAATTCAGGAGTCTTCTCATGGCAGCGACAGACCATGATCCGCTCGGTGAACCCTCACGACGCCCTTCGCAGAGCAATGCCCTCACAGCACATAACAAGGTGGAAACCAGCGGCCCGCTCAGGGGCATGCACAAGGGCATGACCCTGACCTCGGCCGGTCTGTTGCTGGCATTCGTCGTCGGCGCCGGTCTCTCTCCCGAGGGAGCGGCCGCCATCTTCGGTGCCGCGCGCAGCTGGATCGAACATACCTTCGGCACCTACTACCTGGTGCTGGTGGTCGCGATGATCGCCCTGTCGCTGGTACTGGTGTGCTCGCCGTGGGGCAGCCTGCGCCTTGGCCCCAAGGACAGTGCCCCGGAATTCTCGCGCTTCACCTGGATCTCGATGTTGCTCTCGGCTGGCGTCGGGATCGGCGTGCTGTTCTTCGGTGTCGCGGAGCCGATGTTCTATTTCGACAACTCCGGTGGCTTCGGCTACCCCAACAACCCGCATGCAGATCTGGCCGGCGCGACCGCCATGGACCACGCCCGCGCCATCGAGGCGCTCAAGGTGGCCTTCTTCCACTGGGGGCTGCATGGTTGGGCGATCTACGGCATGGTCGGCATGACGCTGGCCTACTTCGCCTATCGCCAGAAACTGCCGCTGGCGCTACGTTCAGCGCTCTATCCGCTGATCGGTGATCGCATCTACGGCCCGATCGGCCATGCCGTCGATATCATGGGCGTGCTGGGCTGCGTGTTCGGTATCGCCACCTCGCTGGGCCTGGGCGTCAGCCAGATCGCGGTGGGCCTCAATCGCCTCACTGACCTGGATGCCGGCATCGGCACGCAGCTGGCGTTGATCGTCGCCATCAGCGCGATCTCCATCGCCTCGGCAGTGTCCGGGGTCAAGCGCGGCATCCGCTATATCTCGGAACTCAATATCGGCGTGTCGATCATCGTGGTCGGCAGCTTCCTGATCGGTGGCCCGACACTTTGGCTGATCTCGCTGTTCGGCGAGACGTTGCTGGCCTATCTGCGCGATGTGGTGCCGATGGGGCTGTGGGTCGCCGAGACCCCGGGCGAGAGCAGCTGGCAGGAAGGCTGGACCATCTTCTACTGGGCCTGGTGGCTGGCGTGGGCGCCATTCATCGGACTGTTCATCGCCCGCATCTCCAAGGGCCGTACCCTGCGGGAATTCATCCTGGGCGTGCTCATCGCCCCGCCGCTGATCATCTTCATCTGGCAGGCGCTGTTCGGCGGTACCGGCCTGTATCAGGAGCTGGCGGCCAGCATGGGCGCCGACAGCGGCGAGCTGATGACGCTGGTGCGCAACTGGAACCTGCCCGAAGCACTGTTCGCCACCGCCGATGCCCTGGCGGGCAACAGCGTGCTGAGCGTCATCCTGTCGTCTCTGCTGATCTTCCTGTTGATCAGCTGGTTCGTGACCAGCTCGGATTCCAGCACTCTGGTGGTCACGACCATCCTGTCGCTGGGCGATGAAGAACCGCTGGCGCACCATCGTATCTTCTGGGGCATCTGCATCGGGCTGGTGGCCGGTACGCTGCTGATGGCAGCCGGACTCAAGGCGCTGCAGACCATCCTGATGGCTGCCGCCCTGCCGATGAGCTTCGTGATCGTGGCAATGACGCTGGGCCTTGTGGTGGCGCTCTATCAGGAATCCGGCAACGCACTGAAAAGGTTCAGGAAACCTGCCCGGAATCACACAGGCCCCTGAGCCCACTCAAAGCCCCTCACTCGACCCGAGCCCGTCGTGCCAGCAGGCAACGGCGGGTCTTGAGGCATGTCTTTCGCGTCAGGCGTTGCACGAAATACATAATGTCGTGTTATGGCAAATGCTGGTCGCCAATAACCAAAAATTCACCAGAGGGCAGGATAGGCTTATGAGGTCCTTGCCACCCACAGGAGTCAGCCATCGTTATCTGCCCTCGCTTGACGACTTATTGCTGCCGCCAGCTTGCCAGCTCGACAACAACAACTTCAGGAATCGCGCTCTCATGACGACCGACACTTCCTCCTCCCGCCAACCCGAGGCCACCACGGATTCCGTCTGCGGCCTGGGGGACACAGACTCCGCTAAAGGCAAGTACCTGACCTCGATCGCCACCGTCGCGGTCATCACGCTGCTGATCGGCGCCGCCGCCCTCTTCCCGACGGGATTCCTCGCGGCCCTCGACGCCGTCAAGACCTCGGTGATCGGCAATCTCGGCTTCATCTTCACCTGGCCGGCCTTCGCCATCTCGCTGGTAATGGTCGCGGTCTGCTTCACGCCGCTGGGCAAGCTGCGCTTCGGTGAAGGCGAACCGGAATTCCACACCCTGAGCTGGATGGGCATGCTGTTCGCCACCGGCATGGGCATCGGCCTGCTCACCTGGGGCGTGCTGGAGCCCAAGTACCATACCGATGCCGGTCAGAACACCGACATGGCGCTGCTCAACGCCTTCAACCACTGGGGCCTGCTTGCCTGGGCAGGCTATCTCGCCATCGGTGCATTGTTCGCGCATGCCATGTACAACATGAAGATGGCAAAGCCCGCCGAAGAACTGCTGGGCAATGGCCAGTGGAGCAAGCTCAACCTTGTCAGCCTCGTCGTTTCCACCGTCATCGGCCTGTCGCTGTCCTTCACCTACGCGACCACCCCGATCCAGCAGGGGCTGGTCAAGCTGGTCGGCATCGAGTTCAGCCCGACCCTGATCATCTGTGTGCTGGCCATGTGCGCCATCGTCTCCTCCGCCTCTGGCCTCAAGCGCGGCATCAAGTGGCTGAGCAACTACAACACCCTGTTCGCCATCATTCTGATGATCGGCGTACTGGTGCTGACCGTCCCCGGCGACATCCTCTCCACCTTCGTGCGTCTGGTGCCGGAATACCTGCTCAAGTACCCCGCAATGGCCACCGATATCGGCCTGGGCGATCCGGAGCGCAAGACATGGCTGGCCGACTGGCTGTATGCCTTCGAGGCGGCCTGGTACGGCTGGTTCATCTTCACCGGCGTCTTCATCGCCCGCATTTCCAAGGGCCGCACCCTGCGTGGCATGGTACTGGGCGTGATGCTGGTGCCGACCCTGTTCTCATGCCTGTGGTTCGTGGTGTTCGGTCTCGGCAGTCTGAGCCTGGGCGTCGATGACGTGTTCAAGCTGATCGATACCATCGATACCACCGGCATCCTCTCGGTGATACTGACGCTCAACATCCTGCTGTTCTTCATCACCAGCGCCGACTCCGCGGGCCTGGTGTGCGAGATGCTGACCGTCAAACACTCACGCGCCTTCTGGATCATCGCCATGGCCGCCCTGGCCGTCGTGGTCAGCTGGCTGGGCGGCGATGTCTACAAGACCCTCCTGAGCCTGATCTCGGTCGCCGCCATCCCCGTCGCCTTCGGCATCTTCGCCCTGGTGATCGCCTTCGTGATCCGCGTACGCCGTGATCGCGCCTCCCAGGCAATCCCGGCATCGGCGACACTCGCTCAGCGCTGAACCGCCATGGCGTGAGGTGATCCGCAGCGCACACTAGTGCGATGCAGTCTGCCCAACACAACGGCCCTGCCCTCGAATGAGGTGCAGGGCCGTGTCACGTCTGATGAACACCTTTTTTCGCTACCCGCCACGAACGACACGTCTTGCGCCTTCGCCGCATTGACAGTCCATCAGCACACACTGATAGGCTGAAATGACTGGCAGAACGCTGGATTTTCAGCGCTTCATGCTGGCAAGACATCAAACATCCACAAGCCTTGCTGGCGTTTGTATTGCTGACAAGGCCGTGCGGACATCGCCATTGCGCTCTGGCATGTGCCGAGTGCAATCCGATGCAAGGTGAAGCAAGTGCCTTGCCATTCGGAAGATCGTCTTGCCCAGCGCCTGCCTCAAGTCGTCACCCAACAATCACAATGACGTAGACAGGTAATGACATGTCCCCGACTTCACAGCAGAGTCCTGGGCAGCAGAACGCTGCTCACCCGCCCAATGACGCATCACACGTAGCGCCTGGCTCCCCTTCGCTGACATTCCGCTTCGGTGCCTGGGGCGCCGCCATCCCGTTGATCTTCTTTGTCGTCTGGGCAATCACGACCAGCGTGCTGGGGCTGTCCTCTGAAATCGGCCTAGTCATGGGGGCACTGTTCGGGCTGACCCTCGGTCTGTTCTTCTGCACCAGTCGCTGGGAGGACTATGCCAACGGCCTGTTCGATGGGCTGACGCAGCCCATCGGGGTGGTCGCCATCGTCGCCTGGTTCTATGCCGGGATGTTCGCTCAGGTTCTGCAAGTCGGGGGACTGGTCGAAGGGCTTGTCTGGCTGGGCGGCATCTCGGACATGACCGGCGGCTGGTTCGTCGGGCTCACCTTCCTGCTCGCAGCCGTGTTCTCGACCGCTGTTGGTACTGGTTACGGCACCACGGTCGCCTTCTGCACGCTGATGTATCCGGCCGGCATCGCGGTGGGCGGTGACCCCACCCTGCTGTTTGCCGCAATTCTGTCCGGTGCCATCTTCGGCGATAACCTGGCCCCGGTGTCGGACACCACCATCGTCTCCGCCACGACCCAAGGCGCGGATGTCCCCGGCGTGGTGAAAAGCCGTTTCAAGTACTCGATTGCAGCAGCCTTGCCGGCGCTGGCGTTGTTCGTGATCTTCGGCGGCAGCGAGCAAGGCGGAGTCACCGACCCCGCGGCGGTTCAATCGATGCAGGAGGCCGCCGATCCAGCGGGACTGATCATGCTGGCGCCCTTTGCACTGGTACTGATACTGGCACTGCGTGGACAGCACCTGCTGACCTCTCTGACCTGGGGCATCCTGCTCGCCATTCCTGTCATGCTGATCGCCGGCACCGGCAGCCTGCCACAGATCATCGCCTTCGATTCCGAGGCCGATGGCGTCATGACTGGCGCATTGGTTCGCGGCGTCGAAGGTTACGTCAACATGGGCATCCTGATCCTGCTGATCGTCGGTGCGGCCCACCTGATGACCCTCGGCGGCACCATGGAGCATGTCACGCGCCTGCTGATGCGCTGGATCAAGCAATCCATGCGCCGCGCCGAGCTGGCCATCTGGGGGATCGTGGCGCTGCTCAACAGCGCCATCACCATCAATACCGCCGCCGAAATCGCGGCCGCGCCCTTCGTGCGTGCGCTGGGCACCCGGTACCGCATCCATCGCTATCGCCGCGCCAACATGCTGGACGCCGTGACCTCCGCACTGGGCTACATCTTCCCTTGGGGGGCACCGGTGCTGTTGGGCTGGTCGACAATCCAGTCCATGCAGGGCACCTACGATTGGCTGCCCTCCGTCTCGCCGACCGCCGTCTTCCCGTTTGTCTTCCAGGGCTGGTTCCTCGTGGCCATCATGCTGCTGGCTGCCATTACCAGCTGGGGGCTGACCTTTGAGGACGAGGATGGCAACGAACTCAAGGAGCACCCGGCCAGCTGAGCGCCCGATCCGCACCACGCCGCTGACAGACCCCGACTACGCTGAAAGCCTGTGCCATCACGTTTCCCGCAGGCGTTCAGCGTCCATCGGAAACGAACAGGACAACGACAGACAGGAGTGACGCATGCCAGCCAGTTTCCACGACCACCTCAGCCGTCAGATCAATGAACTGCAAGAAGAAGGTCTCTACAAGCAGGAGCGCGAGAAACGTGCGCCCCAGCGTGCCAGCCTCAGAGTCGCGGGCGGTGATGAACGCGAGGGGCAAGGGTCGGAGGTGATCAACTTCTGCGCCAACAACTATCTGGGCCTGGCCGATAGCCCCGAGCTGATCGCGGCCGCGCAACAGGCGCTGGAGCGTGACGGCTTCGGCATGGCTTCGGTGCGTTTCATCTGCGGCACTCACCATCAGCACCGCGTGCTGGAAAAACGCCTCGTGGCCTTTCTCGGCATGGACGATGCCATCCTCTATTCCTCGTGTTTCGACGCCAATGGCGGCCTGTTCGAGACACTTTTCGGCCCTGAGGACGCCATCATTTCCGATGCGCTCAATCATGCCTCCATCATTGATGGCGTGCGCCTGTGCAAGGCCAGCCGCTATCGCTATGCCAACAATGACATGCGCGAACTCGAGGCCCGTCTCCAGCAAGCGGACGCCGCCGATGCACGCTTCAAGCTGATCGCCACCGACGGTGTCTTCTCGATGGATGGCGTGATCGCCAACCTCAAGGGCATCTGCGAGCTCGCCAGACGCTACGATGCGCTGGTGATGGTGGATGACTCCCACGCCACCGGCTTCGTGGGGGCCAACGGGCGTGGCAGCCACGAATACCATGACGTGATGGATCAGATCGACATCATCACCACGACCTTCGGCAAGGCCTTGGGCGGCGCCTCGGGCGGAGTGACGGCAGCGCGCGGGCCCATCGTCGAGTGGCTGCGCCAGCGCTCGCGCCCTTATCTGTTCTCCAACTCGCTGGCGCCGCCCATCGTGGCGGCAACGCTCAAGGCACTGGACAAGGTCGAGGACAGCGCCGAGGCGCGCCATCAACTGTGGGAGAACGTCGAACGCTTTCGTCGTGGCATGCAGGAGGCCGGCTTCACCCTCGCGGGTGCCGGTCACGCCATCATTCCGGTGATGATCGGCGATGCACGCCTGGCGGGCGACTTCGCCAATCGCCTGCTGGAGGCCGGCATCTACGTGATCGGCTTTTCCTACCCGGTGGTGCCCGAGGGACAGGCGCGCATTCGCACCCAGATCTCGGCGGCACATACCCCGGAGCAGATCGAGACGGCCATTGCCGCCTTCACGCGTATCGGCCGCGAGATGGGCGTGATCGACTCCACGACGGGAGGTGATGCATGAAGGCGCTGGCCAAGCTCAAGGCCGAACCCGGCATCTGGATGACCGAGACGGCCGTGCCGGAAATCGGCCACAACGACGTGCTGATCAAGATCCGCAAGACCGCGATCTGCGGCACGGACATGCACATCTATCAGTGGGATGAGTGGTCGCAGGCGACCGTGCCGGTGCCGATGGTCACCGGTCATGAGTATGCGGGGGAGATCGTCGCGCTGGGCAGCGAGGTGCGTGGCTACGAGATCGGCGACCGTGTCTCGGGCGAAGGGCACATCACCTGCGGCCATTGCCGCAACTGCCGCGCGGGGCGTCGCCATCTATGTCGCAATACCGAGGGCGTGGGCGTCAACCGTCCCGGCGCCTTCGCCGAATACCTCGCCCTGCCCGCCTACAACCTCTTCAAGCTGCCGGATGAGATCAGCGATGACCTGGCGGCCATCTTCGACCCCTTCGGCAATGCCGTGCATACGGCGCTGGCGTTCGATGTGGTCGGCGAGGACGTATTGATCACCGGCGCCGGACCCATCGGCATCATGGCGGCAGCGGTCATCCGCCATATCGGGGCTCGCCACGTGGTGATCACCGACGTGAATGACTATCGACTGGCACTAGCCGAGCAGATGGGCGCGACCCGTACCGTCAATGTCAGCCGCGAATCCCTGAAAGAGGTGATGGCGGAGCTCGACATGCATGAGGGCTTCGATGTGGTGCTGGAAATGTCCGGCGTGCCTTCCGCCGTTGAGCAGATGCTCGATGTCATCAATCATGGCGGCAAGATCGCCATGCTGGGCATTCCGCCCGGCGAGATGGCCATCGACTGGACCAAGGTCATCTTCAAAGGGCTGACCATCAGGGGCATCTACGGTCGTGAGATGTTCGAGACCTGGTACAAGATGGCCAGCCTGATCCAGTCAGGGCTGGATCTCTCGCCCATCATCACCCATCGCCTGGGCGTCGCAGACTTCCAGCAGGGCTTCGAGATCATGGGCTCCGGTCAGTCGGGCAAGGTGGTGCTCGACTGGGGCTGAGGGCGTCTGCTCGGCTCAGTCTTCACGCAAGTCAGTCGCCGCCTCGCGCGGCAACAGCCCGAAGGCCTCACCCATGCTGGGGGCGGCAAGGCGCTCGAGGAACCATTTGAGCGCCTTGCCCTGACGGCCACTGCGCCAGGCGAGCGAGAGATCGACCGGCGCGCGCTGCGTCTCCAGCTGAAGCAGTGCCAGACTGCCCTCCTCCAACTGACGATGGATTCGATGGCGCGGCAGATAGCCGACCCCCAGCCCCTTGCGCTGGACCTCGATCTTCTGCGCCGTGGTCTTGACGATGATCTGGCTGCGGCCGTCCAGCAAGCCGGAAGAATGGCCGGGCAGGCTGCGCGAACTGTCCGCCACGATCACGGTGGGATACTCCTGCAGCGCCTCGATGGCAATCGGCTGCGTCAGCCGGGTCAGCGGATGATCCGCCGCCACGGCGAAGACCGGTTCTATTGCGCCGAACCGCCGGCACGCAAGCCCCGACACCGGCGGCTCGCCGGGCGCGCCGATCACCAGATCACAGCGATTGTCGTGCAGCGCATCCCAGGCGCCCGCCATCACCTCCTCGCTCAACACCACCCGCGTGCGCGGCTGAATGGCCTGGAATTCCTCCAACAGCGGATAGAGCGCGTCCGGATCAAGAATGGTATCGACGCAGATACGCAGCTCGACCTCCCAGCCCGCTCCCGCCTGACGCGCCAGCGCCGTCATCTCCTCGGTGGCCAGCAGAATGCGCCGTCCATGCGCCAGCAACAGGTGGCCCGCATCGGTCAGCTCGGCCTTGCGACGTGAGCGATCGAACAGCGGCACGCCCAGCTCTTCCTCCAGCTTCTGGACCGAATAGGAAATCGCCGAGGGCACGCGATGCAGTGTCTCAGCGGCCGCGGCGAAACTGCCCCGCCGCTCGATGGCATCCAGCACGCGCAGGGCGTCGAGTGTGATGGGTGAGACCATGATTCAAAAATTCTGATCATTGAGACCAGAATCCTCCGTTATTTTTTTGATAAGCCGCATTCTATAGTAGCTCCATCGATCAAACACACTGATCTGAAAGATCTCATATCCCCTGATCAATGGAGCCACACATGTTCAAGTCCGCCCTCTCTCGCCTGATGACCACCGATTCCAGCCTCGCAAGCCTGGTGCTGCGTGTCCCGACCGGCATCATCTTCATGGCCCACGGTTCACAGAAACTGTTCGGCGCCTTCGGCGGCTACGGCCTGGAGGGCACCGGTCAGTGGATGGCCTCCATCGGTATCGAGCCGGGCTACCTGATGGCGCTGCTGTCCGGCAGCGGCGAGTTCTTCGGAGGACTGGCGATCCTGCTCGGCCTGCTGACGCGCCCGGCGGCTGCCGTGCTGGCCTTCATCATGCTGGTCGCCATCCTGACCGTGCATATCGGCAATGGGCTGTTCGCGAGCAATAACGGCTATGAATACGCGCTGGCACTGCTGACCATCGCGGCGAGCCTGGTGATCACCGGCGGCGGCAAGCTGTCACTCGACCGCCTGCTGAGCACGGCCAGGCACGTTGCATAAGCCCGCTGAGGCCTGCCCATTCACAAGTCTACACAGTCTCAGGAGGTTGCCATGATTACGTTACGCCCAGGCAATGAACGTGGCCATGCCAGGTTCGCCTGGCTGGAGAGCCGCCACAGTTTCTCCTTCGCCAGCTACTACGACCCTGCTCATATGGGCGTCTCCGTACTGCGCGTGCTCAACGATGACCACGTGGCGCCGGGCGCGGGCTTCGATCCGCACTCGCACCGTGACATGGAAATCATCAGCTATGTGCTGTCGGGCAACATCGAGCACCGCGACAGCATGGGCTCACGGCATACCCTGGGGGTGGGCGAAGTCCAGCTGATGAGTGCCGGGACGGGCATCGAGCACAGTGAGTACAACGCCTCGTCGCACGAGCCGCTGCGCTTTCTCCAGATCTGGATCACGCCACAGGCCAGGGGGTTGCCGCCGCGCTATCAGCAGCAACCCTTCACCGCACGCGAGGGACTCAATCTGTTGATAGCTCCGCCACAAGAGGCCAGATCCGGCATCCTGTCCATCAATCAGGATGCCCGGATGTATCGCATCGGCCTGCAACACACGGATACCTCGCTCGCACTACCCTTCGCGCCCCAGCGTCGCTACTACCTACACGTCATCGACGGGACGGCAACACTGAAGGGCAAGGATCAGCAGAGCCTGCCCTTGTCCGCAGGGGATGCCGTCACGCTGGATCATGAATCCGAGGCCACTCTCGCTGAGGCGCGAGGTCTGCATGCGCTGCTGTTCGACCTGCCCGCTTGAGCTGGCCTCCGATGGCCTCTGGCCATGAGTGGCCTCTAGACCCACGACGCCTCCCCGCCCACATCACTGTCGGCGGGGAGGCGTCGTTGTGGCACGTCCGCATGGGAGGACACCTTGCAGGGAACGTGGCTGGGCGACATCTGTCATAGGGAGGCATGATACGATCAAGCGTGAGGCTGGCCGTCATCGCCATCCTCGTGAGCTGACGGAGGAAACCCCATGAGCAAGGACACGACCATCACGTCCACTCCACCCGAGACACCCAGATTGCCAGCACCGGATGCACAGCCCCTCACGGCCCACGCCTCTGAGTACAGCGAGGAAGGTTTCTGGCACAAGGTCTCGTCGGTCGCCCGCAAGGCCGGCCAGACAGCACTCAATCCCGCCCTGCGCATGTACTTCGCGGCGCAGGATTCTGATACCCCTGTCTGGGCCAGAACCACCATCTATGGGGCGCTGGGCTATTTCATCTCGCCCATCGATGGTCTGCCCGACTTCACGCCACTGCTTGGCTACACCGATGACCTGACGCTGATGGCGGGTGCCGTCGCCATCGTCGCCGCGCATATCAAACCGGAACATTCCGCGCGCGCGGAGACGACACTCAAGCGCTGGTTCGATTGAGCTGGCGCCTCATGTGAGCCTTCGCATAGACAAATGCAACAATATTAAACAAAAGTTAACAATGGTTGGAAGGCGTTGTCTGGCCCGTGTTTAGCCTTGTGACATGCGCATGTTACGGTGAGCGACAACTTCGCCACGCCCGAGAATTCGTCATATGCCCGTCACTCGTATGCCCATGCCATTGATGAAACTCGCTAGCGCGGGCATTGCCCTGATGGTGATGGCCGGCTGTGTGTCGCGCGCGCAGATCGATGTCCCGAAGGTCACGCCGGTGGAGGAGCAGACCTACCAGCACAAGGTGTTCTATTCCGACGTCTATTACAGTCAGCCACAGGCCAACCTGTTTTCCGGCGCAGCCCAACAGGCCATGCAACCACTGGGCAACATCAAGCTGTCGCGCATCTGTTCACCGGCAATGACCCACTTCAATCAATTGCTGCGTGAGCAACTGCCCGCGTCTTCGCGCATCACCCATGATGCACGTGCCAGCGACTACCGCCTGCAGGTGGAAATCCAGGCCCATGAGAATCGTGGCCCTGTCTATCTTGATTACTTGATCGCCCAGAACCTGACCAAGAATCTGCTGACCTTCGGTGTCGCCAATGAAGATTTCGATATCATTGCCGATTTCGATGTCCAGTATCGTCTCTACGACAAGAACGAGCAGTTGCTGTTCAGCAAGGATTACGCCGTTCAGGACTCCGTGCCACACCAGGCAGGCAACTTCGACTTCGGTGATCGCATCTTCCTGCCGGCCCAGAACATGATGAAGAAATACCTGCTGCTGACGATGAATGACTTCTTCGTCAACGCCAGCCGCCCGAGCCCTGAACTGGCCGCCGTGCTCAGCGATAGCTGACGGCGAGGCAGATCCAGCACGCACGAGCTCATGACAACCGTAAACACGACAACGCCTCGCCAGCCATGCTGACGAGGCGTTGTCGTGTTTCAGGCCCCTTCATCCCTTCGCTATTGCCCTCGAGACTTGCACATAGTGTACCGCGCGGCATTCAGCACGATCGCGAGCAGAATGAAGACATCAGTTCAGGACTCAAAAGGCGTCATTGACTTGTCTGTTCCGTCTGCTCCGCCTGCACGTCTCTTGAGGTGTCCTTGCGCAAGCCTAGCGGCATGCGCAGCAACACATCGGGGCGATTCTGCGCCAGGCTCAGCACCGTGATCGCGAGCAGAACCAGCACCATGCCACCTATCTGCATGGCATCCAACCCCTGCCCCAGAATCAACAGGCCGTACAGGGTAGCAGTGATCGGCTCGATCATGGCGGCGATGGAGGCGACCGACGGCAAGCTATGGCGCAGCCCGGCAATATAGCAATAGAAGGACAGGCCACCGCCCACCAGCCCGAACAGGATGAAGACCCACCACTCATCGGCGAAGGGCACCGCAATCGCCTGTCCCATGTCAATGAACGGCACCATGATCAAGGTGCTCAAGCCCAGCGCGATGGCCAGGATGCCCGGCACACTGCCGTGCCGCGAAGCGGACTTGAAGGCAAAGATGAACACGGCATAAGACACGCCCGCCAACAAGCCAAAGGCGATGCCCAATGGGGTGACAGAGGCAGAGCCGGATTGCAGCACGCCTGTCAGCAATACGATGCCGATCATCACCACCACGATCGACCCCAACTTGACCGGCGTCGGTTTCTCGACCCGCGCCAGGAAAGAGGCGATATAGACAAAGATGGGCGCGCTATACATCAGCGTGGCAGCAACTGCGACGCTGCTTTCATTGACACTCTTGAAATAGAACATGAAATTGCCGGCGACACCCAGCCCCGCCAGCAATGACCATCCCAACAGACCACGCGTGGAGTCGGCCGGGCGCTTATCAACTGACTTCCCAGCCCACCGGTAATCCCCCACTGGAGGGCTGCCAGAATGACCAATAACGTGCCCCATTGTGGCATGCGCTCTCCATAGACGTGATTGATTGAGGATAGACAGCGTAACAAGACACGCCCGGAGCTTGTAAATATATACAGCCGGCTTATTTGTACTTTCTTTTATTTAAATGGCATCCAATTGTTATTCTCAATCAGCCAACGAAAGTTAAACTTGAAAACCTGTCGCCAATGCATGAAAGACATGACGGCTACTAGTGACTTGTCACTGAATCGTGCGCGACTTCTTGAATAATCAGTGGATATATCCTTGCCTGAACAGGCCTTCATTTCGCCCAGCATCTCGAGACAATGACGACCACCAGAAAGAGGGGATTCACGCAAGCCAATAAGGCGTGAGCCCGCTCCCCTGGCGCGCAAGACACCCCCACCCGACCATCTTCTTGTTCGCCATACCTCCTTCTATTGGGGCGCTTTGGGCGCTTTGGGCGCTTTGGGCGCTTTGGGCACGTGAAGCGCGTGACATGCAGATGTCATTGGCCGGACGCCCTTCCTATCACGCTCAGAAAGCAGACGCCTCTCACCCGGTAAACTGCCGCCTTTTAGTCTAATAAACTGACCTGCTGCGCGTGATAAGTGGCCTGCGATACTTCACAGAGTCATTGGCTATCAATGAGTTGGCGCAAATAAACCTCACGATCATCACTGGTAATACCAGATGACCTCAAGTAGCAGAAACAAATGGACTCTCTTACCTTGAGCTAGCGTCAGGTGCGACCTAACCACGCACCCACCAACAACAAAGTCTTATAAAACGACGTTCGCCACGCAACATAGGGAGAGTGCTGCACATGAATCAGTCGCTATTGGCACTATTGGCCTTCGTGCCATTGCTGCTCGCCGGGGTGCTGTTGATCGGCTTTCGCATGGCCGCCCGCCTCGCCATGCCCATCGTCTTCGTGGTCACTGCGCTGATCGCCCTGCTGGCCTGGGACATGACCTTCACTCGTGTCCTGGCCTCGTCACTCCAAGGGCTGATACTGACAGTCGCGATCCTGTGGATCATCTTCGGCGCCCTGCTGCTGCTCAATACCCTCAAGCATTCCGGCGGCATTGCCGCGATACGCAACGGTTTCTCAGGCATCAGCCCGGACCGCCGCGTGCAGGCCATCATCGTCGCCTGGCTGTTCGGCTGCTTCATCGAGGGTGCCTCCGGCTTCGGCACCCCTGCCGCCGTCGCCGCCCCCTTGATGGTGGCGCTGGGCTTCCCGGCATTGGCGGCGGTCGTGGTGGGCATGATGGTGCAATCGACGCCGGTCTCCTTCGGTGCAGTCGGCACGCCGATCGTGGTCGGGGTCTCCGGTGGCCTCGACAAGGCCGGTGTCAGCGAGACACTGGCCGCGAATGGCTCGAGCTGGGACGCCTATTTCCAGCTGGTGACCTCTGAGGTCGCCATCACCCACGGCATCATCGGGATCTGCATGCCGTTGATCATGGTTGCGGTGATGGCGCGCTTCTTCGGCGCCAATCGCTCCTGGCGTGAAGGGCTGGAAGTCGCGCCCTTCGCGCTGTTCGCCGGTGTCTGCTTCGTGGTGCCTTACGTATTGGCCGGCATGCTGCTGGGGCCGGAATTTCCGTCGATGATCGGCGCCATGGTGGGGCTCGCCATCGTGGTACCGGCGGCGCGCAAGGGCTTCCTGCTGCCCAGCCGGACCTGGGACTTCCCGAACGCTGACAGCTGGCCCGCGGAGTGGATCGGCAAGCTGGACATGACACTTGAGCCCGTCGAGGGCCGCAAGCCGCTCTCGGTCGGCATGGGGTGGCTGCCGTATGTGCTGCTCGCAGTGCTGCTGGTGATGTCGCGCGTCATCGCGCCGATCAAGGAAGCGCTGACCTCGTGGAGCTTCGGCTGGAGCGGCATTCTCGGAGAAGCTGACATCTCCGGCAGTCTGCAGCCCTTGTACCTGCCCGGCGGTATCCTGGTGGTCGTGGTACTGCTGACCATCGTGCTGCACCGCATGCGCATGCGAGACGTCAGTGCTGCCGTCAGCGAATCCAGCCGCACCATCCTCGGCGCAGGCTTCGTGCTGCTGTTCACGATTCCGATGGTGCGCATCCTGATCAACTCCGGCGTCAACGAGGCGGATCTGGTGTCGATGCCGGTGGCGATGGCGCAGTTCATCGCCGATAGCGTGGGCGATATCTATCCGCTGTTCGCGCCGAGTGTCGGTGCCCTCGGGGCCTTCATCGCTGGCTCCAACACCGTCTCCAACCTGATGCTGGCCGATTTCCAGTTCAACGTCGCCCAGGCTCTGGGCATCTCCAGCGCCATGATGGTCGCCCTCCAGGCGGTCGGCGCGGCTGCCGGCAACATGATCGCCATCCACAACGTGGTAGCCGCCTCGGCCACCGTCGGCCTCCTGGGCCGCGAAGGCGTCACGCTTCGCAAGACGATCCTACCGACACTCTACTACGTGATCTTCGCAGGCATTATCGGCATGATCGCCTTCCACGGCCTGGGGGTGGTCGACGGCTTGATGAGCTGACAGAGCGCCTCGTAACACTCTGGCAAACGACAGCAGGCCCGCATTGTGTGCGGGCCTGCTGTCGTGTAGAGGTCATCAACATAATATTGAATGTGTTTACTCCAGGGGCCTGTTTATCAACAAGGCACGGCGTAATAAATTGCCCAACATCGCCGAAACGGCAGCCTTCATGTCGCAAGTTTCTGGAGCAGACATCCCATGACCCCGCCTTATTCACGAGTGCCCTGATCAGGCGGCTTGAAGTGGCTGGCCGTTGGGTTCTCGCACCAGGGGCGCTATCTACGCCGTAACGGCCCGCTGAATCATGCCCAAATGCTGCTCTTCTGTCGTATCTATATAACGTTCAGGAATTAATCAC
>Ga0209634_1001692_pt1 | contig 15985 bp, 11 predicted proteins | sample LinPmetageLP40_FD_184043 | JGI IMG/M metagenome (GOLD analysis project Ga0209634, IMG submission 184043) | Marine viral communities from the Pacific Ocean - LP-40 (SPAdes) (version 2) | ecosystem: Environmental > Aquatic > Marine > Oceanic | place: Pacific Ocean | collected 2010-08-26
CTCAAGGGGAGAATCGCAAGTATCCCCTTGAGGGGATTATAGGGGTGTTGTTCTCACAGAAACACATAATAGTACGTTTTTTACTCGGACGACAGTAATTAATTATAAAGAATAAACAGTAAAAGAACGAAATGCCAACAATGTATAAAAATAATAGTCGGTTCAGTTATAATTTCAAGGTTTGTAGTCCGCTTCAACTTCATCGTAAATTGAAAGATTTGAGTTCCGCAGTCGGCTACTATTCTTATAATGAGCGTTGTAGGGCATAGCTCGCAAGTATAATCTATGATGAACAGACAATTGAGATTAAGACTTCAAATAATAACAAGCTTAATCATCCTAGTTATAATACGGAACCTCTATTTCTTTATGGTGAAAGTTGGCGGGTTTATATTTCTCTTAGAGGGACTCGTTCAATTAACACTTTTCATTTTCATCTCTATTTGGACTGTTAAGATCATTTGGAGAATCATAAAAATCCCCGAATGGAGAAAACCGAATAACTATCTAACAATTCTGATTATCCCTGTAGTAATAGCGATTTCAGGGTTTGAAAGTTTGTCAGCAGATGAGAACACCTTACAGAGTGATGTCAAAATAAGAGCTTGCTACGAGGGGACAATGAATGCTTCACGATTTTATTTGAGAGAGAATGGGGAGTTTGAAGATTTTAATATTGGTTTTTTCGCACATATTAATTATGTCTCTGGGACGTGGAAACAAGAAGGGGATACAATTCAATTGACGTTTAAATCGGGACAGCATAACGTACTTAAAGATAGAATAATAATAAAAGATGACTTCATTTATTCTGTTGATCAGGGCACAATTAAACAGACCTTGTATTACGTAGGACAGTGTAAAGGACTTAATTGAAAACGCCCTACAACAACACCTATGAATGGGGTTTTATCGGTTAATAAATTTCGTGTGGATTGGAAGTCCGCCACTATTAATAAATTTAGCCGCCATGTTGGGTCTTTCGTCTTACTCCAATTTAACGCCTTGTCAGGTCTTTCGAACTGACTCCAATTTCAGGATGTACACTGTAGGCATTTGTTGCACTATCCGTTTCTATTCCATGGGCCTGACCTCATCATCAGTTCCAACTGCAAAATAGCAGTCACCGAATAGATGCTCAAAGAAAAGCCAGACAACAGTGATCAGAATATGGATTAGAGTGAGTATATGAGAAGTCAGGTCGAAAGACCTGACTTCGGTCTAGGTGATGCGCTTGTTGCGCTTCCACAAAGTCATCCGAAGTAGATTCAGAGTTCTCTGCGAGTGACTCATCAGAGTGAAACTAACCTATGTATTTCCAATTTGATTTGAATCAAAGAAAACACTACTTTCATCATCATTAAGTTCTGGAAAGACAATATGTACTATACCGTTTTCAGTTGTGATTATAGGTATTTGAGGAACATGAAGAACAAAAATAAATTAGGATATGGAATGGCAATTGGAATTGCTATAGGTACTGCAATAGGAGTGGCTTTGGATAATATCGGAGTTTGGGTTGCTATAGGAGTCGCATTGGGTGCTGGTATAGGTAGTAGATTGAATCAAAAGAGCAAGGAGGAAAAGGACGGAGAATATTAATCCTACTAACGCCTTGTCAGGTCAAAAGACCTGACAGCAATTCAATGACGTTATTCTCCCAACACCTGTATTTCATCAGACAAGATAACCTCTTTATCAGATGGCTTATCCTGAGCCAAGTTGAGCATAGCCTGTGCAATGGTCTTGGCTTCTATGGCCCGATATTTACGAAGTCCACCAATCAGAAATACCGCTAATGCCTTGAATAAGATGATTCCAATTTTTTCACCCAGTCTGTTTTCTTTTCTATCTCCTGTGATAAATGAGGGTTGTAGGATGTAAGTATTGGGAATATCCATTTCCTTTACTTTCTGTTCCATTTCACCTTTTGTTCGATTATAAAATATGCCACTTTTGGGATTAGCACCAAGTGCTGAGATGACGATGAAAGTGTTGATGTTGTTCTGCTTAGCTAGCTGTGATGCGGCAACTGGTATGCCGAAGTCGATCTTTCTGTACAGCTCCTTATCCGGTGTTTTTTTGGCTGTCGTACCAATGCAACAATAGACCTCGTCAGCAGTAAAATCGTCCGCATAGTCTTCCAACTTCAGTAGATCAACTACGTACTCGGATAATTTGGGATGATCAATTGCCAAGCTTCTTCTGAGAAATACTTTCACCTGATCGTAGCGATCATCCTGTAGTAATTTATTCACAACAATACTACCTGTAAGCCCTGTTGCCCCTAATACTATGGCTTTTTTTGACATATTTATGATTTGTTTATGAGTAGCTTGATAGCCTCCTCCCAACTTGGAAGATGATCAGCTTCATAGCCATGAGCCGTAATTTTTTTCGCAAAACTAATACTATTTTTCATCGCTGCTGCATGTGCTCCATTTCTCATGAATCGAAGCATGTCATCTTTGGATCTCCAACTGGTGAGTGTATAGAAGTTAGTGAAACTTGTTCCCTTTGTGTCTATTGACAATATTCCATTTGCAGCTTTGATTTGACGTAGAACCCCGCTGTTGAACCTGAAGAATTCAACTATTTTCCAGATACTTTTGAGTTGTAGCCTTGTAGTAGATATGTACATGCCACTTATAAGATATAGTTCAATACTTGAATGACATTGTTAGCGACAATTTTGTGTCCTTCTATGTTTGGATGGATACCATCCGGAAGATTTAATGTTGCATCACCAGCAACTCCACTCAGTAGAAAGGGAATCAATGCAGCATTGTTTTGAGCAGCAACATTTCTAAAGATATTCCTAAACTCTGAGGTATAATCATTGCCAAGATTCGGAGGTGCCATCATGCCAGCTATGACGATTTTGGCATTCGGGTATTTGGCTTTTACTTTATCTATTATTGACTGTAGATTGATCCTTGTTTGATCCAAGGGCAAACCCCTAAGTGCGTCATTGGCGCCTAGTTCTAAAATAAAAATATCCACTTCCTTTTGCAGTATCCAATCAATTCTTGACAAACCTCCAGCTGTTGTTTCGCCACTAAGTCCGGCATTTACCACTTCATAGTCAAATCCATTTTCATTCAGTACTTCTTGAACGATGGCAGGAAATGCCTGTGCGGTGGAGAGACCATAGCCAGCGGTCAGGCTATCACCAAAGAAGACAATGGTTTTTTTCGATTGGAGCGTGAATGAGTAAAAACCACTTGTCAATAATATTCCCAGAAGGATAAAACATTTTTTCATTTGATACGATTTATACTTAAAGGAAACAAATTTCAGACCGAGATTGAACCTTTTAGCCTTAATTAAAAACTATTTGCTTTGAAAACGTATATCTTACATTGAGGTTTTAGTTGATTTGATGATGTCAAAAGTACATCATGCTTTGATTGTTAATTCATAAACTAAAAACTGAACAACTGAACAACTGAACAACTGAAGAATGCCAAACATATTAGTAGCAGATAAATTATCCAAGCATTTCAACACGGTAGATAGAAAACTAACGGTATTGGATGCCGTGTCGTTCGAAGTAGAAAAAGGAGCAAGCGTGGCTATTGTAGGGCCATCAGGAAGCGGTAAGACAACCCTGCTAGGACTTTGTGCTGGATTGGATGTGCCATCTGAGGGTATTATTTCATTGGTTGACATCAAACTCAATGCACTTAATGAGGACGATAGAGCATATGTCCGCAATCAGCATGTAGGGTTTATTTTTCAAAATTTCCAATTGTTGCCAACACTGACGGCACTAGAAAATGTCGTACTGCCATTGGAATTGCGGGGAGATAAGAATCTACTGCCACGAGCAAAAGAACTGTTAGATAGGGTAGGTCTAATAGATAGGGGACACCATTTCCCTTCACAATTATCTGGAGGTGAGCAGCAGCGTGTAGCGATTGCACGGGCTTTCATGTCCAATCCAAAAATACTTTTTGCGGACGAACCCACTGGCAATCTAGATGAGGATACTGCCGCTATTGTTACAAAGCTTCTTTTTGACATTAATAAAGAAGAAGGAACTACTTTGATATTGGTTACTCACAATCTGGAGTTGGCTAAAAACACCCAACGAATTTTACACCTAAAAGGTGGAAAATTGGTCAATGACGAACGCCTCTCTCACAACCTGTCAAAAACGCTTCCATTAGAGGAGACAGAATCTCGAAGCGCTTAGAAAAGTAGTATGGAATATATAATCAAGATTAAGAAGGATAAGAAAAATCTATTGACTGATTCATGGGTTTGGTCGATGGCTTGGAAAGATGCTCGGAATAATTTTTCTAGGCTTTTTCTCTTTATTTCCTCTATAGTGATAGGTATAGCTGCATTGGTGGCTATTTCTTCTTTCAATGATAATCTGCAAGAAGACATCAACCGTCAGGCCAAAGAGCTGCTTGGAGCGGATTATGTGGTGCATGCCAATACACCGCTAGATCAATCATTCCTTGATAGAATAGATACATTGGGAGCTGAAATATCCCAAACTTCGAGTATGGCATCTATGGCATATTTCATGACCAGTACCAGCGGTACGCGATTGGTGCGGGTGGTTGCGATGCAAGGTGATTTTCCATTCTATGGAGAGTTACAGACGAGTCCTGACAGTGCTTATGCAGTCATGAAGGACAATCCTGCTTATGCAATGGTCGATGCCAATCTTTCTACACAGTTCGATTTGAGTACAGGTGATTCATTGAAAATCGGCAATATGACTTTTCAATATGCTGGTGAAGTGCGTAAGATACCAGGTGGTGGTGGCGTGTCATCCACATTTACTCCTTCGGTTTATATTGCCATGGCTGACTTGGATTCTACTGGTTTGGTACAATATGGAAGTAGGATCAACAATGACATATATTTGAAAACTACCAGTACAGAGAGGGCTGAGGAGATTGCAGCACTATTAAAAAGTGATGTCAAGAAACTTGGACACACTTTTGAAACTGTTGAATCCAGAAAAGAGAACTTAGGCAAAGCATTTGAAAACCTGTACAGGTTTTTTAATCTTTTGGCCTTTGTTGCATTGATACTGGGTTGTATTGGAGTCGCTAGTTCTGTACATATTTATGTGAAAGAAAAGCGCGCTACCGTAGGCATATTGAAGTGCATAGGTGCTTCTGGATGGCAGGTGTTTAACATATTTTTAATCCAAACGGTGTCACTAGGGCTGCTTGGTAGCTTTCTGGGTGTGCTATTAGGCCTAGTCATGCAATATGCAATCCCCTCTCTTTTGGGGGAGTTTATACCGCTAGATATTAATGTAGCAATATCTTGGGCGGCTATTGTTCAAGGGGTTATTGTTGGCGTAGTCATTGCCGTTTTATTTTCGGTATTGCCATTGATCAATGTGCGTTTTGTGCCGCCACTGGTTGTCCTGAGGAATGCCATGGAAAACAGCCGTAAAATAACGAAGACAAGTGTTTTGACTGTTTCGTTGATTATTTTTTTCCCATTGGCTTTTGCTGCCTTTTTAACCAAAAGTTGGATTACAGGAAGTGTGTTTTTCATTGGATTGCTACTGGCATTTGTACTATTGGCTTTATTTGCCAAGTTGCTGATATTCCTGGTAAAGAAATTCTTTCCCACGGGATGGAGTTTTATTTGGCGTCAAAGCCTGTCCAATTTGTTTAGACCAAATAATCAGACGACCGTATTGGTCGTGGTGATTGGTCTAGGCGCTTTTTTGGTGGCCACGCTGAGCTTGATACAAAACAGCTTGCTCAATCAAGTAGAATTCATAGGAGATGAAAATCAATCCAATACCATTTTATTCGATATTCAACAACATCAGGTAGAAGGAGTCACTGAGTTGGTGACATCTCATGATTTTCCTGTGAATCAAATAGTACCGATAGTGACCACGAGATTAAAGTCTCTTAAGGGCAAACCGATCATAGAAATACAAAGAGATACGGTCGATAGCATTCCAAACTGGTCATTGACCAGGGAGTATCGTGTGACTTATAGAGATTCACTGCATCACTCAGAAGAATTGATTGATGGCAAGATGCAAAAAGAAGTATTGAACCCAGGCGATTCTATTTTTGTGACGATTTCAGAAGGATTGTCGGAAACGTTGGAGTTGGCGATAGGAGATGAGGTCGTATTTGATGTCCAGGGCATTCCAATCAGTACTTATATAGGAGGTGTTCGTGATGTAGAGTGGTCTGATGATCCACCCAATTTCATATTTGTCTTTCCGAACGGAGTACTGGAACCCGCTCCAAAGATATATGTACTCACCACAAAGACTGATGATAAAGCAACTGCAGGTGTTTTCCAAAGAGAGTTGGTGACAGCCTTCCCAAATGTCTCTGCTATTGATTTGAATTTGATATTAGAGACATTGCGTACATTTTTTGATAAAGTCGCATTTGTAATCAGGTTTATGGCATTGTTTAGCATTGTGACTGGTCTGGTAGTGCTTGCAGGTGCTGTGATCAATACCAAGTATTTGAGAATGAAAGAAAATGTATTACTACGCACACTTGGCGCACTTAAGAAGCAGATTACCGCCATGACCCTCATTGAGTATGGTTATCTTGGTTTTTTTGCAGGACTCACTGGAGTAGGGCTTTCTGTTATTTCTGGTTGGGGACTGTCAACTTTCTTTTTTGAGATTGGTTTTAGCCCAGATTATTTTAGCCTGCTAGGTGTATGGGGTATTGTCATCTTTCTTACCATGTTCGTTGGCTGGTGGAATACGAGAGATGTGGTCAATAGCTCGCCACTGGAGATACTAAGAAGAGAGGTGTTGTGATTGGTTAATAGTTTGACAGTTGATAGTTGATCGGTTGATAGTGCTTATGATAAGTGGTCAAAACCTCATTCGTGCCATCGGTAGAGTATCGTTCGAAGAATCTTACTATTCAATCATTCCTTGATGTTTGATTCCTAGATCATACTTTCGTTCCAGCATTAAGTGGGTTGTGACTAATGAGAGTCTGTTTATAAAGTCGGAGTCTGATTCAGAATGTTCGCTATCAAGGCTTGTGAAGTTAAAAAAAGCGGAGTTTACTGGTGTAATCGAGTATTTTTTTAACAAGCATAATGAAGATAGCGGACATTATGGACAGACTCTAATGAGTTTCACCCTTTGGAAGGAACGACCATCAGCACTTGTTCTTTGTCAACCATAACTGCTCCGGCTGGAGCACCTTTGAGTTTTCTGACAAATTTCTTAGGTGTATAGATCACTGGGCAAAGCGTGTCCGTTTTCCGCTTGCTGTAATAAGCCGCCAGTTGAGCCGCATATTCGATAACTGTTTTAGGAAATGGGTGACCGGACTTGTGTTTGATCAATACATGTGATCCACTGACATCTTTGGCATGAAGCCACAAGTCCTCTTTGTAGGATAGTTTTTGCGTGAGCGTGTCGTTGTTTTTGGCATTTTTACCTATCCAAATATCAAAACCATCTTTTTCGTAAGGGAGGTAGGGTTTGGGCACATCATTGGCTTCTTGTTTGGCTTTGGTTAGGTTGTGGTCTTTTAGGTAATTTCTTAATGTTTTGAGATCTTCTATCGCAGAAATGGTTTGGTGATGTGCTTCCAATATGGCTAATTGTTGTGCTTTTGCATCGATGGCTTCTTGCAGTTTGTTTATTTCTATTTGTTGGTTTTTCGACTTGCGATAATAGATCTCTGCATTCTTCTGGGGGGAGAGCGTGGGTTTAAGTTTGATTGATATGGGGTTGGATTGATTGTAGAAATCTTCCAGCACGACTTGATTGACATGCGCTGGAATTTGGTGCAAATTGGCCATAATGATATCTGCCCACTGGCTGTAATTACTGTTTTTTGTAAGTAATTCATGCTTGCTCTTTGCCTTTTTTAAATATGATCTGGTGCGATTCACTTTATTCTCGATGATTGAAATAATCTCACGTTTTTCTTTAAGTACACTGGATTCTTTGATATGTCTGTTGAAAAAGGCATTGATTGCGATGATGGGGTCAGAATGATTCTCAATGACTTGTCCAATAGGAAGTAAGCTGAATATTAGCCTGTGGTCTTTTTCAATAAGGTAGTATTGTTTGTTGAGCAATTCGTTTTCTAAAGATTGTAGCAGTTTCCATTGCTGATCGGTGGCTAACTTATCATACTGCTTGGCTTCTAGATACTGATGAATGTTCTTATCAAAAGTAGGATAGAGGGGACGGTAATCTCCATTGAGCGCGTTAAGGGTTGACTCACTTCTCTCAATCACTCTGTCTAGTTCACTAAGAACGATGTTCACATCATTTTTCAGTTGGTGATTGAAGCGCTCGACCAGTGTGTTATGGTGAAATAGCAGCACATTGCTTCGATTGCCGTGCATCTTGAAAAGAAGTGATAAGTCGTCCTCGAAGAGGATTGAAAAACAACGTTCATTTTCATACTGATAAGTGTTGAGGACTTTTTTATGAATGAGGCTTTTGAATAGATCTACAGAGTTCCTACGTGATCGATGAAAATCATCTGGAAATGTGAGACAACAAAAGTCGCTTTGCAGATGTGCTTTGATGTGAAACGTATGATTTTCGCTCGTGAAACCTAAAATGAGCTCATTCTTATTCTGACTAAAGCAAGCAGTCAGCTCCATGCCATCTATGGCATGGCCAATGGATATGCTTAACGCTCGTAAAAAATAATAATTGTTGTGCATGAGGCTTAGTCAATTTGAAAGTTACACAAGTTTGATAACCTGATTAGATATAGTAAGTATTACCACAAGTTTAGTGAAGTTACAAATTAGGATAGTTAGGGTCTCCTTGTAATTAGATTTTGGATAAAAATCATCTTTTAAAGTAAATGAAAATACATTTTAAAGCAATTTTTAAAATTGAAAACCCCAGAAATCAAAGGCTTTGTCCATTTTGGGGGTTTTGGCATTTTTCACATAGGCTTTCCAATGGTAATATCACTAGTAACTCTTCAAAAGAAATGCCTTTAAATTTTTATCGCCCAATAATTTATTGTTTTAATCATAAAAAATCCAACTCTACTTTCCAAATCTAATTACAAGGGAAGCCTAGTTAGTCTTCTCTCTTGTTTTCCATATTGATCATTAGTTAATTTAGGAATTGGTTGATTAAGATGTTTTCATTGACAAACTACCTTAAAACTATCGGTAGCCAATGTTCAATCATATACATCCTACACGCCCAATTTGCATCACGACTTTATCAGCCTTAGTTAACCAATTTCCTTTTGACTTTTGGGTAGTTGAGCAAGAATAATAGTGAAAATATCACTTAGTATTTCCATTAAATTCTTGGCAGACCATATAATATTCAAATTGTTAATCCAGTTTTACTTTCAAACCATCATATGCAAAAGACACATTATCAGGAAGGATGGCTTCGATATCACTATGAAGTCCCATTTGATGGCTCATGTGAACTAGATAAGCCTGTTTTGGCTGAACTTGATCAATCACCTCCAGAGCTTCTTTGAGGTTGTAATGAGAAATATGTGGTGATTGATGAAGCGCATTGAGCACGAGCACTTCAGCATTGCGCATTTTATCCAATTCAGGTTCACTGATGTAATTCGTATCAGTCACATAGACGAAGTCTTCGATGCGAAAACCAAATACAGGAAGCTTGTAGTGCATGGTATCGATTGGCTCGATTGCGATACCTGCTACTTTAAATGGCTTGTTTGTGATTTCATGGAGCTCGACTTGGGGTACTCCGGGGTACTTGCTGTTAGAAAACACATAGGCAAACTCCTGTTTCAATTGGTTTAATACCTGTTTTCGCGCATAGAGGGGCATGTCCTTTTTCTGCTTAAAATTAAAACTGCGGATGTCATCCATTCCGGCAGTATGGTCTTTGTGCTCATGTGTGTATAGGACTGCATCGAGTTTAGTGATTTTGGCCAATAGCATCTGCTGTCTGAAGTCTGGACCTGTATCGATTACAAAGCTTTGACCATTGATTTCGATGTGAACTGAAGTGCGTAATCTTTTGTCCCTGTAGTCAAGAGACTGACAGACATTACATTGACAGGCAATCACAGGAATCCCCTGTGAAGTTCCGGTACCCAAAAATGTAACAATCACAGTTTAAGGGCAGTTTGAGACAACTCAGATAATAATTTTCGATTTTTTTCGCTCAATGAATTTTCGTCAATATCAAGATTCTTTAAGATATCCACTAGGCAATTGATTTTACCTTCCGTTGTGAAGTATTTATTGATGATGACAATTTGATTTTCTTTGAGGATGCAGTATCCAGATTTAAAGCTTCCCTTTTCATACCTCAATATATATGCTGACTCGGACAATATGTCTTCTAGCTTATTGAGGTAGTTGTTGGAATACTTTATGGACACTGGGGTTAGGCAGTATATTTTTTGACAGCCGCAACCAGATCATCATAGTTGAGTGGCTTGACTAAAAGGTCTTTAATTCCAATATCATTGAAATCCTCCTCAGAATAATTCTTATAGTTGCCAGAAATGGCAATAACAGGAACATTTGCTTTTTTCTTATCCGGCAGTTCTCTGATTTGTTTGGTCAAACTGATGCCATCAATACCAGGAAGATTGATGTCCATTAAGATAACATCGTAATCATTTTCTTCAACCAAAGGGAGTACTTTGCTGCCATTTTTTACACCTTTCACCTCATAGTCAAGTGTGATAAGGATTTTTTTTGTGAGCGTCTGAATTACAGAACTATCGTCAGCTATTAATATTTTTATACTCATGAGATAATCTATTTATGATTTCTTTGATAAGGTATGGAACTTGTCCTAACACCAAATATAAAGATTTTAGGTCTTCCTCCAAATAGGTGAATTGCTCTTTATTTATGTTTTTTTCAATTTGACCCGCTTTAGCTGCTATTTGAACTAAGCCAATGGTGGCTGCATCCCCTTTGATACTATGTGCATGATCAGAGATGATGGAGAATGAGCGGCTTATAAAGGCACTTTGACATGCTTCGATCTTGGTGATACCACTCTGCTCAAATTCACGATAAGTTTCGATCATAGCTTCCAAATCAACATATTTTGCTAATTCTTGAACCGTATTAAAATCATAATTAGAGGTAATTTTGGATTCTGTGGATGGACCATCTATTGCAATACCATTAATCGCATTCACAATTGTATCTGGGGTAATCGGCTTGGCCAGATATCCATCAAAACCCAGCTCCATAAATTTGGCTGATGAATTCTGTTCATCGTAGGCAGTCATAGCTATGACTGTTTGCTTTGGGTTGTGGTCTTTGATAGAAGTCATGGCTTGAATTCCATCTATATGGGGCATTTGTATATCCATGAGTATGATATCATAGTTATTTTTCAAAGCCATGTCTATGGCTGATTTGGCGTTGTCAGCCCAATCAACAGACATGCCTGATATTTGCAAGATTTCCATCGCCACCATGCGATTAGTAGCATTGTCATCAACCACTAGTATGGATTGTTTTGGAGTCTTGTATGTAGGCTTCTTAATTATATTATTAGACTCCTCCAACTCTTTATTGGAGACTGGGTTGACAACTTTCGCCTTGAATGTAAACCAGAATGTACTTCCTTTCCCATAGGTTGACTTCACATCAATTTCTCCCCCCAGTAATTTCACCAGGTTCTTGGAAATGGCCAATCCCAGACCAGCACCCATGAATTTCTTTGAATACGATTCGTTAATTTGGGTAAAATTTTTAAAGAGTTTTTTCACGTTTTCGGCATCTATGCCTATACCTGTATCAATAACGCTCACTTCGATGGTCGATGATTTCAAATAGACCACCTCAACTGTTATGTTACCCTTTTCGGGAGTAAACTTGATCGCGTTGGAAATCAAATTCGAAAATATTTGAAGCAATCTTAACTTGTCAGACTTCACAAATTTCGGAACATTTTCAGCAATTTTAATACTGAAATTAAGCTGTTTCTGCTTCACTTCAGAGGAGAATAGAATTTCAATATTCTCTAATAAATGACGAATGGATAATTTTTTATTATTGATTAGAAGTTTTCCAGCGTTGATTTTCGAAAGATCAAGAATATCATTGAGCAGATTCAATAGCAACTTGGATGATTGCTTGATTGTAGACAAATACTTAGTTTGCTTATCTGTAAGTGGTGTATCTAGCATCATATCTAAGAGCCCAATGATACCATTCATAGGGGTGCGGATTTCATGACTCATATTGGCGAGAAACTGCTCTTTGGCTTTCAAGGATATTTCTAAGCTTTCTTTAGCAGCACTTAGTTCTTCATTCGTTTGTTGAATTTCTGTAATATCTCGGCAAATCCCCTCGATAGCCACTGGTACACCTTTTCTATTCTTGATGACGCGTATATTGCAGATACAAGGTATAATCTCACCACTCTTGCTGACAAGTTGGATTTCTATATTTCGGAGTGTTTCTGCTTGAATGACTTTCTTGAAAAATCCTTTTGTTCGGATATTGTATAAGTAGTAGTCAGTGACATCTTGCCCAAGTACTTCGTCAGAGGTGTAGCCCATCATGGCTTTGACAGATGGACTTATCATATTAATCTTTCCATCTAAATCAATACGAACATAGAGGTCTTGAAAGGAATCGAATATTTGTTTGAATTTCTCTTCCTCTTGGTGAAGAGCTTCTACTGTTTTTTTTCGTTCACTGATATCTCGCGCAATTCCTGAAACTTCTTCGATAGTACCACTGGCTTTGAATATGGGCATGAGAAAAATCTCTTTCCAAACAGGCGCATTGTTGGGGTGCTTCAATTCTATCTCAAAGTGTAATGAATGGCCCTTAAATACTTTTTGATATTTAGCTTCCCAGAAGTCATCAAAAGGAGAAGATTCGCTTACATCGTCCTTGAAATGTTCCGTTACGATTCCTCCTTGGTATTTGTAAAAGATAGCGCGGAAATAATTTTGATTAAAGGATACCACTTCCATGGTGCGATCAACGGACCAAATGAGATCAGAACTACTCTCAAATATGGCATTAAGTCTGGAGGTCTGCTGAAGCAATTCTTCTTCTAGGTGTTGAAACCCATAGAAAATACCAATATAATCAGCAATGGTCTGTAAAGTCTTATAGTGGTCTGCTGTTTTTTCTGATGCAGTATATGCAAAGATGCCGATGCCGCCTATGATGTTTTTTTGCGACTTTATCGGGATGAAAAAATATTGTTTTGGCAATGTTTCGTTTTCGGCATTAAAGTGACGGTCAAATTCCTTTTGTGAATACTCAGGCTTCAATTCTGGACTTGATACCAATCGTTCTACAAAGTGAATGTATTGGTTTTGATTCTCTTTGGATCGTAGCAAGTCATGATCCTCAGACAGATACTGATTGACCAACTCCTTTTGTCGCTGGTTTGGAACCGTTATTTGCAAATTGTTTAACGCTAGGACATCTTTTACCAGCTCACCGATTTGACTGTAAAATGATTGGTCACTTACAGAAGTTTGAAGCATGATGCGCTTCACCCCATCTGTCAAGCTTGGCGTATTGTCTAGTTCTTGATAGGGAATGATGGCGACTATAACTTCTTTGTTGTCCATTGACAACAAAGAGGTGCTAACTGTCAAGTTCTGCTCATTGTGCTGTATGCTGAAAGTCGTTGTTTGATTTGATTTGTCTTGCGTGATCGTATCAAGAATGGACTGCTTTAGTTGCTCATGGACTTTATCCAAGCTAGTTGCTGGTTCATTTTGATATAAAAGTTCGCCAGAGAACTGGCAGACAAATACCGCATCACTGACATGTCCATAGATGTTTTTCAGGAAGGAAGCCAATTCTTTCATATACTTTCAAATATAAACAAAAGAGGCTTTTGGTACACCGAAAGCCTCTTAACTATATAGCAATATTATGCTATTGTTTCATGATGATCAACTTCTGACGCGCTATCACTTTATGAGGTGATTCTATCTGGATGAAGTAGAAGCCATTGATATAGGACTGTGTATCGAAGGATACTTTTTGCGTTCCCTGATCGATAGCCTGCTCATAAAGCAGCTTCCCAAAGCGATCATATACCTTCAGATTGTACGCATCATCTATTTGACGACCGAATGATAGGGTCACCTGATCAGTCGCTGGGTTAGGGTAGAGGCTGAAGTTGAGTAGTTCGGGGTCGTCAAGTCCTGTTACAGCTTGTAACGGCAGACCAGTCAGACTTACAATTTCCGCCTGATAAACTACTCGTGAAATTTCATCCTGTAAAAACGCTACTGCAGACAAGCCATCTACATCAAATTGATCACTAGGAATCCAACTGAACGATCTCGAAAATGTTCCTGTTGTCTCAGCAAAAGGGATCAGCGTTCCAGCAGCACTTGGAAGAAGATCCCTTACTACATCGAAGAACATTGTTTCGGTACTTGGTTGTACAGGTACCACAACATTATTTTCTATAATCGCTACATTTAATATCAGGTCACTTTGATTAAGTCGTGGTTGCTGCGGATCAGTTTCCATGTCGATTTGAATATTAAGCAAACTACCATCTAATGTTGGCGTAATATTCATTTTAAATTCCGCAAGAATTAACGAACGTTGCTCAAATGCATTTGTTCCCCAGTCCGAGAAAAACCCTGTTTCACTATTGTCACCATCTAATACTGCTCTAGGAACAGATGAAATATTATAATAGGCTGCACGCGCACCGTGATCAGTTGGATTCAGTTCATTTGCAGGATCTGGTCCTGGAAAGTCCGTATGATAATTAATCTTAATCACCTCTACACCACTTAAGTTTCCTGATAGGAAAGTATTGTTGAGAAAATCATTCTCTTCAAAGACTTCGGTCTGCTTAGAAGAGTTTGTAAAATTCTCAACTAATACGGTACGCGTTCGTTCTCCAATCTGGACATTATCTAAGGCAAATCCATCACGACCAGTAGCATCAATACTTCCTGAAATAAAAGAGAAACGGAATTGAACACGATCACGACTATCTATTAACACACTACTCAACGAATGCTTGGAGCGTCTCCAACCAGCATTGCTATTTGACCAACCGTAATCATTGCCGTTGTTAATAAGACCTGCGGCATTAAAACTAATAATATCATTAGAGTCAAACCACTCGACCCCAGAACCTACTGTCCCCAACGGTGTCCATTCTTCTTCTATCCAAGGAGTTGGATTATCATCGTCATAAGTCATATATTCGATATACACGCCATCTGCGTTACCAGCTCTAAAGTCCGAGAACTGGCGTATGTCCACGAGAGGACGTTCAAGACCAGATAGATCAAAAATCGGGCTATAGAGATATGATGATTCTAACCCATAACCACCTGCATCAGTACCAGTTACCCAGAAGTTAGAACTTTCAGTGATAGTTCCTGTCCCTCCACTTTGCGCTATCTGCCAGGAACTTGTTCCACCAGCTTTGCCTATTGGTATCCAATCGTTCGTATTACTACCATCGAATCCTTCTTGATATAGACTGGAAGCCGTTACAGTCTCCACAGGCACAACAAAAATGTCTTTAGAAATACTTCGTTCACAACCACTCGCTGTAGTGACAGTCATCCTTACATTTTTGATACCTGGTGAGGCAACATATTGGTATGATACATCGTCAAGAGAATTTGCACCGATCAAAATATCCGTGGCTCCACCATTTTCATATTCCCAAATTACCTGTACAACATCATCATCGGGATCTGCTGGATCCAGACCTCCATTATCATTTTGAAATTCGGTATCGACATCTATGCCAATTTGATGATAGGTGAAATCAGGAACTGGGTTATTACCAATGTCAATATCTTTTTGTGCAATTGAAGACACGCATCCTCTGTCTGAAGTCACAAAGTACTCTACAGCATAGGTACCGACATTATCATATTGGTGTGTAGGGTTTGATAGTATTGATGTGTTTTCTTTAGAATCATCAAAATCCCAAGCATGGCTCATAATAGTTCCAGTATTATTTGGTATGAATGTTAATGTTGTTTCTGCTTCAAAAGCATCATCATAAGCACAACCCTTAAGACCTGTATCT
>Ga0209634_1001693_pt1 | contig 15984 bp, 22 predicted proteins | sample LinPmetageLP40_FD_184043 | JGI IMG/M metagenome (GOLD analysis project Ga0209634, IMG submission 184043) | Marine viral communities from the Pacific Ocean - LP-40 (SPAdes) (version 2) | ecosystem: Environmental > Aquatic > Marine > Oceanic | place: Pacific Ocean | collected 2010-08-26
GAAAGAAAATATATTCATAGAGGGATTGCTAAACGTTCTTTTAATTTAGCTTATAAATTAGGAACAAAATTTAACCCAACAAAAGCAACAGCTAATTTTAATGATGGTCTACTAATTGTAGCAGTTCCATTTGCAAAATCAGCAACACCAAAAGTTATAAAAATCAATTAATTATTTTTAACCTAAGTTCGCCCTTTAGGTTGGATTATTGAATAAAAGTTCGTATATTAACGTAAATAAAAAATAAAAAGTTATATGGCAAGAATTACAGACCCCCTATTAGAACCCTATTTTATAGGTAAAGACACACACTGTTATACTGTGTATGAAGTTGTTACCCCTCAAGCAAAGTATTTAGAAAAAGGTAGTCTAGGTAAAGATTATGAAAAACCTCAAGGACACTATTCTTCTTTTGGGGCAGCTTTACAAAAAGTAGCTAAATCAAAATTAAACAATGAAAAAGAACACTACAGCAGCATTAGAGAATATGTTGAAAGGTGGGATGAATTATTAATCGAATTAAAAAAATTACAAAATTACAAAAACCTATGAATTTAGAAGCACTATTTAATGCAGTTATCGTAAAACCTCTGGAAGTAGAAGAGGAAACATATGGATCAATTGTCGTACCTGATATTGGTAAAGACAAAAATGAACATGGAGAAGTTATAGCAGTAGGACCAGGTCAACATACAATATCAGGAACATTCATTCCTACTATAAGTAAAATAGGAGATGTTGTTGTATTACCTACACAAGGTTTTACTAAGTTAGAACATAATGGAGAAGAATTTTATGTAGGACCTGAAAATCAAATTCTAGCTAAAGTTAAAAAAGTAGTTGATGTTGAAGATATTTTAGCAGAAACTGAAGTTACTAAAGAAGAAGAAGCATATATTAATGATATAAAATTAGAAGACAATGAGTAAAATTATAGAGTTTGGCCCAGAAGGGAGAGATAAATTAGTAAAGGGAATTGATACATTAGCAGATGCTGTAGTGTCAACGTTAGGACCTAATGGTAGAAATGTTGTTATTGAGAAAGAACACAATCAAGCACAGTCAACTAAAGATGGTGTAACAGTAGCTAAACATATTTCTGTTAAAGACCCTATTGAAAATTTAGGTGTAAATTTAGTACGAGAAGCATCTGTAAAAACAGCTGATAAAGCTGGTGATGGTACTACCACATCTACTTTATTAGCTAGAGAAATGATTAAAGATGGTCTTAAACATTTAGCTAATGGAGCTAATGCAGTTGAAATTAAAAGAAGTATTGATAATGCTGTAAAAACTGTTACTAAAAGTTTAAGAGAAAACATAGCAGAAGATATTTCATCTGAAGAACAATTAGAGCAAGTAGCTACTATATCAGCGAATAATGATCCTGAAGTAGGAAAATTAATTGCAACAGCAATGCAAAAAGTAGGACATGAAGGTATAGTACATATTGAAGAAAGCAAATCAGGAGATACTTATCTTGAAACAGTTGAAGGTATTCAATTTGAGAGAGGATATAAATCTCATTTCTTTGTTACTAATAACAACACAATGGCTAGTACTTTAGAAGATGTTCAAATTCTTATTGTTGACCAAAAATTAACAGCAGTAAAAGATTTACTTCCTTTATTAGAAAATTGTGCTTCAAATAATAAATCATTACTTATTATTGCTGAGGATATTGATAATGAAGCTTTAGCTACTCTTATTGTAAATAAAGGTAGAGGAACTATTAAAGCATGTGCAGTTAAAGCCCCAGATTTTGGAGATAGGAGAAAGCTTATTTTAGAAGATATTGCTATTATGACTGGTGGAACTGTTTTTTCAAAAGAAAAAGGTCATAAATGGGATAAATTCCAATTTGATTGGTTTGGTGAAGCACGAACAGCTACTATTACAAAAGAAAAAACAACTATTATTGATGGTAAGGGTAATGAAGATGCTATTAATCAAAGAATTGAAGAACTTCAATCTCAAATTGAAGCAGCTGATAGTGATTTTGAAAAAGAACAACTACAGACTAGATTAGCAAGAATTGCAGGTGGTGTTTCTATCATTCATGTAGGTGGATTTACTGAAATTGAAATGAATGAAAAGAAAGATAGAGTAGATGATGCTTTACATGCTACAAAAGCAGCAATTGAAGAAGGTATTGTACCTGGGGGTGGAGCAGCACTTTTATATGCTAGAGAATCTATTAATCAATGTGATGTTGGATCAGAAATTGTTTATAAGTCATGTGGTAAACCATTTGAACAAATTCTTATAAATGCTGGACATGACTCAGTTGGAGCTCAGATGTTAGGTAAATACCAATTAGTGGATTCAGGTAATGATACATGGGCTGGGTATGATCTTAAAAAAGGTGAAATTGTTAATATGAAAGAAGCAGGAATTATTGATCCTACTAAAGTAACAAGAGTAGCACTTGAAAATGCAGCAGCTGTAGCAGGAACAGTATTACTTACAGAATGTATAGTAGTAAATGAACCTACAGAAGAAAAACAACAACCACAAATGGATCCATCACAAATGATGCAAATGGGAATGTAATATGGAAACAGTAATTAATGAACATAATGAACTTATTGCAACAAGAGTACCACCTGGAGACAGGTGGGAACTTGTTGGTGATAATAAAAAACAAGTATGGCCTACTTTAACAGAAGCTTTAGAAGCATACTCAACTAAATCTCAATTTCAAGGGGAATATAGATTAGATCCTATGGGAAGTAAATTATATGCTATCCATTCAACTGAAGAACAAGTTAAGCCAAAAGAAGAAAAAATGTTTTCCATATATGGAGAGTTTAGACAAGGTGTTTAAGCTTGGAATTTTAAAAAATATTTTGTATATTTAAGTTATGAAAGATCACGGACTATTAGTAGAAAAATATCGTCCTACAAATTTAAATAATTATGTAGGTAATGAGAGTATTAAAAAATCAATATCAAGTTATATTGGTCAGAATGATATTCAAAATTTAATATTTTATGGCCCAGCAGGAACTGGTAAAACAACATTAGCAAAGTTAATTGTTAAAAATATTGATTGTGATCACCTATATATTAATGCCTCAGATGAAAGAGGTATTGAAACAATTAGAGATAAAGTATCAGGATTTGCTAGCACAATGTCATTTAAACCACTTAAAGTTGTTATTTTAGATGAAGCGGATTTTCTTACTATTCAAGCTCAAGCTTCTCTTCGTAATGTAATTGAGACATTTTCACGTACTACAAGATTTATTTTAACTTGTAATTTTATAGAACGTATTATTGATCCTTTACAATCAAGATGTCAAACATTAAAAGTTATTCCTCCTAGTAAATTAGATATTGTTAAACATTTAAAAAAAGTTACTGATAAAGAAGAAATTAAAGTACACGTAGATGATTTAGCAATTATAGTTAATAATAATTACCCTGATGTTCGTAAGATGCTTAATACTATACAAGTATCTACAACAGATAATAAATTAAATTTAGATACAACAGCATTAGTATCATCTAATTATATTAAAGATGTCCTTAAAGAATTATCAAATGGTAAATCTTGGACTAATATTAGACAAATTATAGCAAATGCTAATGTAAAAGATTTTGAGGAATTATATAGAACATTATATGAAAAATCTTCAGAATATGCACCCGGAAAAGAAGGAATGGTTGCCTTCCATATAAATGAATATTCATACCAATCTAATTTTAGGATTGATAAAGAAATCAATTGTATGGCCTTAATTAACCAACTAATTAAATTAAATTAATAACAAATAAATAATTAAAAATGAGTAATCAACAAATGCCCCCTCAAGTAGACTTAAAAAGCACTACTTCATTCGAAACACCAGAAGGAAAAAAGATTTTCCAACAAGGAGTTCTTTTAAGAAAAGTATCTAAATTTGTAGCAGGTACAGATGAAGACGCAGTAATGCCAATTCCAGTATTTTATGATGCTGAAACACAGAAAATTGTAGGTTTAACTTTACCTCCAGATTTAAGAGAAGAATATAAAGAAGACATTATTTAATGACTGTATTTAATTGGTTAAATGAAATAACTGTTAAGAAAACTCCATCCACCCAATTTGAAAAAGAAGATTGGGATGGGTGGAATTCTTACATGGTTCATAGATTTTTATCTATGAATAAGGGGTATATTGACATAGTTAATTTAGCTCAAAAATTCCACCCAACAGATAAAGAAGGTCTTTATAATTTTTATAAAGAAATACTTCCTAAAAAGAAAATTTGGAATAAATACATTAAAAACCAAAATAAAAAAGATACAAAAGATTTATCTAAAATAATAGCTAATTATTTAAAAATTGGATTTGATGAAGCTTGTTCGTATATTCCTATATTAGGAAAATTAGAAGTAAAAAATATCCTACAAGGTGTAGGTTTAGAAGATAAAGAAATTAAAAAACTATTGAAAACAATATGATAACACAAGTGTATAATATGTTAAAAGACTCAGCATTAGCTGACAAATCAAAAGCATTACTTAGTTTAGAATTATTATCTAATCATGCAGTAGGTATTGGTGATCATTCTACAGGAGACTTTTATAAAAATGCAGAAGAAGCATTAATAATGTTAGTAGATGCTGATGATAGATTAGAGGCATTAGAAAAATATTTTAACAAACCCACTAAAGAAGTTATTAATGAGTGATATAATTAAAAAGTTCGAAGAACAACATAGTAATATGAGTGATAGAGAAATAATGGATGCAAAATACCCAAAAAAAGTAAAACCAACATTCATTAATGACGGTAATCCTGTACAAAATAAAATACTAGAAAGATCCACCCCAGATCTAAATTCAACCCCAGTAGAAATATTTGAACATGAATATCCCGAATTAGCAGAGGAATTTAAACAAATACAAAAAGAAATGTATAAAATGTTTGCAGCTAAACATATGGATTATGGTTTAAATAATATTTCATTAGGTGGTGATATTCTTAATAGTAAAGCAGATAAAACCTTTTCATTAACCGGTCTAGCAATTAGATTAACAGACAAGATATCCAGACTAAAAAATCTATTAGTAAATGGTAAGAATTTTGTTAAAGGTGAAGGTATGGAAGATACATTTTTAGATGTTGCAAATTATGGTATTATCGGCTTATTAGTAGGTCGTGATAAATGGAAAAAATAAATTTTGGCTAAAAAGAAATTACCTATAATAGTAAGAGATATTAGAGAAAACCCTCCTACTCCTCTTAATTTTGCAGTTGAAAAGAATATATCATATTCACAACTGTCAATGTTTACCCAATGCCCCAAAAAATGGGCATTGCAATATAGGGATGGTCATAAAATAAGTGAACAAAGTATCCATATGACATTTGGAACAGCTTTACACGAAGTTTTACAACATTATTTAGATGTAATGTATGAAACAAGTGCTGCTGAAGCTGATAGAATTGATATTGAAGAATTATTTGAAGATACATTAAGAAAATGTTATGCTAATGATTATAAAAAAAATAAAGGCAAGCATTTTTCATCACCTGAAGAACTAAGAGAGTTTTTTGAAGATGGTAAAGCTATTTTAAATAATTTTAAAAAGAAAAAAGGTGGACATTTTAGTAAAAAAGGGTGGTATTTAGTAGGTTGTGAGATACCTATTATTATTGCGCCTAATATGCGTGTTAACCGCGTTAAATACATGGGTTATTTAGATATCGTAATGTACCATGAACCAACAAATACATTCAAAATAATCGACATAAAAACATCAACTAAAGGATGGGGTTCATATGCTAAAAAAGATGAATCAAAACAGTTTCAATTAGTATTGTATAAATATTTCTTTAGTAAACAATATAATATACCAGTTGAAAATATTGAAATTGAGTTTTTTATTGTTAGACGAAAAGTATATTTAGACGGAGAATATCCACAAAAAAGAATACAAACATTCGTTCCGGCTTCTGGTAAAAATAAAATAAACAAAGCTACCAGAAATTTAGATGAGTTTATCACTAAGGCTTTTAACTTGGATGGTACATATAAAGATACTATATTTGGTGCAAAACCAAGTAAGTGGAATTGTACATTTTGTCCTTATAAAGAAAATATAAAACTATGCAATGCTGTTGGCAAGAATTTTTAATCTACATATATGTATAGACAAATATAAATTAAAATTAAAATTATGGCAAACGCAAAAGAAATGACACTAACTAGTGTAAAAGTAAAAAGTGATTTATTTGATGATTTCAAAATTGAATGTGTAAAAAGAAAATTTAGCTTCCAGAAATTAGCAGATAGATCTTTATTTTTATATTTAACAGATGAGGATTTTAGAAAAAAAATAAATTCACAAGTTAACTTAGAAAAGTAATAATTAAAAAAAAGTTTTAAATGAAAGAAGGTTATATTAAACAGAAAGATAGAAAAACAATCCTATTATTAACTGATGACATTAGAGTACACTCAGGAGTAGCTCAAATTGGGAGAGAAATAGTTACTAATACCTCTCATAGATATAATTGGGTACAATTAGCTGGGGCTATTAAACACCCAGATAAAGGTCAAATTCAAGATTTAAGTGAAGCTACAAATAAATTAAATGGAATTAACGACTCTAGTGTTAAGCTATATCCTTGTGATGGTTATGGTGATCCTAATTTATTAAAGGAAGTAATTAAAAGAGAAAATGTTGATGCTTTATTTTTAATTACTGATCCTAGATATTTTGAGTGGTTATTTCAAATAGAAAATGAAATAAGAAATGAAATCCCAATAGCATATTTAAATATTTGGGATGATTTACCAGCTCCTATGTATAATAAAGAATTTTATAATTCTTGTGATGCATTATTTGGAATATCAAAACAAACAAAAAATATTAATGAAATGGTTTTGGGTGATGATAGTAAATCTAAAATTATTAAATATATCCCTCATGGTTTAGACCATAATATTTTTAAACCAATAAATAAAGATAACCAAGATTTAATAAAAATTGATAATTATGTCTCTCAAGGTATGAGTAAAGATAAATTTACTTTATTTTTTAACTCCAGAAATATTAGAAGAAAATCAATACCAGATACAATTTTAGCTTGGAAGTATTTTTTAGATGGTCTAACTAAAGAAGAAAGAAAAAAATGTCAATTTGTATTACATACACAGCCTATAGATGATCATGGCACTGATTTACCGGCAGTAATTAAATTTTTATTTCCTAATAAAGATCATAATATTAGAATTTCAGCAAATAAATTAACAACTGAGCAAATGTCTCTTTTATATAATGTTGCAGATGCTACTATTTTATTATCCTCAGCTGAGGGTTGGGGGTTATCATTAACAGAATCTTTACTTACAGGTACTCCTATTATTGCTAATGTAACAGGTGGTATGCAAGATCAAATGAGATTTGTTGATAATAAAGGGGGATGGTATACACCAAATCCTGATGTTCCTTCAAATCATAAAAAAACATTTACAGAATGTGGTGAATGGGCCCTACCAGTTTTCCCATCTAATTTATCGTTAGTAGGTTCTCCAAGAACACCATACATTTATGATGATAGGTGTTCAGCTGAAGAGGCCGCAATTCAAATACGTGCTATGTATGATAAGGGAGATAAAAAAAGAAAAGAAATAGGTAAAAAAGGAATGGAGTGGGCTTTAGGTAAAGAAGCAGGATTTACTTCTGAAATAATGTCTAGTAGAGTAATTGATGGTATGGATGAATTATTTGATAAATTCCAACCTAGACCAAAATTTACTTTTACAAGTGATAAAGATCAAAATAACAAAGTTTTAAATCATAAATTAGTATACTAATATGAAAAATACATTTATTATAAGTTGTCCTATAGACACATATAGTGGTTATGGAGCCAGATCCAGGGATTATGTTAAATCTATAATTGAGTCAAATAATTATGAAGTTAAAATATTAGCTCAAAGATGGGGGAATACATCATCTAAATTTATTGAAAATAATAAAGAAGAATGGGGTTTTTTAACAAAACATATTATCCAGCAATTATCAGAAAAACCTGATTATTGGTGTCAAATAACCGTTCCTAATGAATTCCAAGCTGTAGGTAAATATAATATAGGGTTAACTGCAGGAATTGAAACTACAGTATGTGATGGTAGTTGGATTGAAGGTTGTAATCGTATGGATTTAATTTTAACATCTTCTAACCATTCTAAAAGAGTATTTGAAACTTGTGAATTTTATAAAGATGATTCAAAGGATAAAGTAATTAAATTAGAAAAACCAGTTAAAGTACTATTTGAAGGTGCAAATCTTGATGTTTATAAACCAATAAAGGAATTCACAAATAAGGATTTATATAACTATATAAATAATATTCCTGAAGATTATGCTTATTTATTTGTAGGTCATTGGATGCAAGGAGAGTTAGGCCACGATAGAAAAAATGTAGGACTATTAATAAAAACCTTTTATGAAAATTTTAAGAACATTAAAAACAAACCAGCATTAATATTAAAAACATCTGTTGTAAGTGGAAGTCATATGGATAGGGCAGAAATAATGAGAAGGATTGAAATGATACGAGAATCAATTCCTTCTAATGATTTACCATCTATATATGTAATACATGGTTCATTATCAGATGTGGAAATGAATGAAGTATATAATAATCCTAAAGTAAAAACTATGGTTTGCCTTACTAGAGGGGAAGGGTTTGGGAGACCTTTACTTGAATTTAGTTTATCAAATAAACCTATTATAACAACAGGGTGGTCAGGGCATACAGATTTTCTAAATGAAGGAGATGTAGGATATGTTGGTGGAGAGTTAGAAGAATTACATCCATCTTCTCAAGTTAAAAATATGTTATTAAAAGAATCAAAGTGGTTTAAACCCAATTTAGGGGATGTTAATTATTTATTTAATGATACTTTTAAAAATTATAAAGATTGGGTTGTAAAGGCAAAACGTCAAGCTAAAATATCAAAAAATAAATTTAGTTATAAAGCTATGGATAATAAAATTAATGAAATTTTTGATTTATCTCTCCCAATCCTTCCTAAAAAAATGGAGTTAAAACTTCCTGGAATGGATAAAATAAAAATGCCTAAAAAAACAAATAAATTAAAAAAAGTATAAAATGAGCGTAGAAGATAAGTTAGTAAAATGTAGTAGATGTGAAGGCGATGCTTGCTATCACCATAGAGTAAATGGTGTAGAATTATATTCTTGTTATGGTTGTGGTTTTCAAACATCATCAAAAATGAAAAAAGGTGAGAAGTTTTTTGAGGAACAAATGGAAATTTTGCCTGAATTATATAAAGCTTTATTAGGAGAAGATGACGAAGGATTAATTTGGATGCCTCAGACAGTAAATATGCCACAACAAGGAATGGTATTTGCGGCAACTGCTAAAGATTATGGGGTTGTAAATGAAACACCTTCCCAAAATAATTATGAGTGGGCTGCTGTAAAAGCAGTTAAAATTGAGGAAAAAGATAAAGAAAAATACCCAATCCCAAGTAAAAAAGGTGAATTTTACGAATGGAGGATGGATATGACAACTGAAAAAAGATTTTCACATAAGGATTTTATAGATGCCTTAGATTACATAAATATATTTCAAGAAGATGATAAATAAATTAAAAAACATAATAATGGGAAAACCAACTAAAAAACCAAATGTAGCTATAGTTACTGGTGGGAATGGCTTTATAGGATCACACATAGTAGATGCTCTTATTGAAGATTATAAATTTGATGAAGTTAGAATAATAGATAATTTATCATCAGATGCTCATGAAGAGTTTTATTATAATAAAAGTTTAAAAGTTATGAACTATAAATTTGATATTGCTGACTTTAATTTAATAAGACCTCTATTTAAGGGTGTAAGTGTAGTTTTTCACTTAGCAGCAGAATCAAGAATACAACCAGCAATCCAAAACCCAACACTAGCAACAAGAACAAATGTAACTGGTACCTGTAATGTCTTACAAGCGGCTAGGGAAGCTGGTTGTGATAGAGTTATATATTCATCCACATCCTCAGCTTATGGTTTAAAAAACACACCTCCTTTAAAAGAAACTATGCCCAATGATTGTTTAAATCCTTACTCAGTTACTAAAGTAGCTGGTGAAGAATTATGTAAAATGTATACTAAATTATTTGGTTTGAAAACTATAACATTTAGATACTTTAATGTGTATGGAGATAGACAATGTACCAAAGGTCAATATGCCCCTGTTATTGGGTTATTCTTAAAACAAAAACAAGCAGGTAAAGATATGACAGTAGTAGGTGATGGTTTACAAACTAGAGATTATACTAATGTGCAAGACGTTGTTAATGCAAATTTATCAGCTATGACAGTAAAAGAAGGCTTTGGGGAAATTTATAATGTTGGAACTGGAAAAGAGCACACTATATTGGATATAGTAAAGATGATAGGAGGTAAACATAAATTCATACCAGAAAGAATTGGTGAAAGTAGATTTACTAGAGCTGATATTTCAAAAACTAAAAAAGTTTTAAATTGGAAACCTACAATTAAACTAAAAAATTATTTAAAGTAGGGATCCCAAAATTACTTTCGTATATTTAATCATACCAAAAGTTAAAATATGAAGATAAGTTATGCTATAACAGTATGTAATGAGTTTGTAGAAATACAAAAACTCATACCATTTCTTTTAAAACATAAAAGATATGAAGATGAAATCGTAGTTCTATATGATTCAAAAAATGGTTCAAAATCAATAGAAACATTTTTAAGAGCAAAATCAATCAATGGTGAATTTAGTTGGCATAAGGGAGAGTTCGATGGACATTTTGCTGATTGGAAAAATAAATTAACATTATTTTGTAATGGGGATTGGATATTTCAAATAGATGCTGATGAAATGCCTCATAAAGATTTAATAGAATATCTCCCAGAAATTATATTAAGCAATCCTGAAAATGAAGTAATTAGAGTACCTAGAGTAAATACAGTATTTGGTTTAACTGAAGAATATGTTAGACAGTGGGGGTGGAATATTAATGATAAAGGTTGGGTTAACTGGCCTGATTTTCAATGGAGGATATGGAAGAATCATCCAAAAATCAAATGGGTAAATAAAGTACATGAGGTATTAGAAGGTTATAGTACTTATTCTAATTTACATGAAGATGAAAGATTTGCCTTATATCATCCTAAAGACATAGAAAAACAAGTTAAACAAAATAATTTTTATAATACATTATGAGAAAATATTTACCCACATTATCAGAATTAGTAGATAGATTATCTATTGTTCAATTAAAAGAAGTATTCATTACAGATCATAAAGAAGAGTATGCTAAAGAAATAGCAGAAATAACTCATGATATAGGAGAAATACTCAAAGAAGATAAAATTCAATTAACTGGAGAAGATGTAAGAGCAATTGTGGTATTATCACAAATGAATTTACACATATGGCATAATGAAACTAAATATCGAGCTGGAACAGGTGATGGTAATTTAGGTTTAACTCATGGTCTTAATGGTATTAGAAACACGGCAAAAAATAAAATCCAAGAACATGGAAGTGGTAGAAAAGATTATAAGATTGACTGCATAGCAGCTGAATTTAAAGACTGGGAAGTATCATGGTAATATTTAGTAATTTTATTCCTCAAGAAAGGTATGAAAAAAGATTAGGTAGTATTGAAAGATTTAAAGATAAACCTATAACAATCTTTAATGACAGGCCTGGTACACCTGAAGAACTAGCAATTAACCCAATTAATATATTATTAATAAATGAACCAAATGAATTTTTTGGTTTACATAATTATGCTAAACAATGGGGACACTTATACTCAGCTGTATTAAGCTGGAATTCATTAATTGATTTACCTAACTCTGAAATATTTCCTCATGGTGAAAGAAATATTGATTTAGAATATTGTATGGAATTTCAGAGAGATAGAGAAAGAGTATTTGAAGTTAATTTTTTAAGAGGGGTACTAAATAAAATTGAAGGTCATCATTTAAGATATAGAATATTTGATAAAGAATCCGAAATAAAAATACCCCATAAATGGTATCCATATTTAAGTGATTTCAACCATGAAAAAAACAACAGGCCAGATGGTAATGATTTACCAAATGGTAACCCAATTGAAGGTGAAGGTAAAAAAGAATTATGGAATAGAAATGCTATGTTTCATGTAGCCGTAGAAAACTCAAGACATAATAATTATTTTACAGATAAGATTATAGATTGTTTTTGTACCAAAACAATTCCAATTTATTGGGGTGCCCCTTATATAGGTGATTTTTATGACGATAGAGGCATTATACATTTTGAAGATGAAAATGAATTAATAGATATTATTAATAAGTTAACACCTCAGGATTACTATGATATGAAACCTTATATTGAAGTTAATTATAAAAGAGCATTAGAAAATAGTGATTTCTTTAAACGAATTGAGGGGTGGATTGATAGATTAATTAAAATTAATAATTTATGAAATATCATATAAGTATTCACATATCCCCTTATGAGATAGATAACTATCAAACATTTATACATCAATTAAGGAGAAATCTTAGCTATATTGATGATGAAATTATATTTTCTCCCTTTTTAAACTTGTCTAAATATTTTTATAATTGGGAAGATAGTACACTTGATGCTTTTTATTTTGTTAATAGATTTAATGAATTAAATGATATTGTAAAAGAATACTGTCAATTAGAGGAGCATGTAAATTTTGAAGAATTAATATTAGGTGCTTTTAGTTATAAAACAATGTTTTTAGAACAATATAAAGATAAAGTAGATGCATTTATCTGGTTTGATAGTGACATGATATTTTCAGATAATGCTATAGCAATGTTAATTTCAGCTCATAAAGCATCCGAAACTAAATATTGTATTGTAACACCTCAAATTCATAGATTATGGGATACAACATGGGACGTTTTAGTTAATAAAGACTACATTAATATACCAGCATCCCACGATAATTACTTTGGTTTTGATGGTTATAGTCTATATAAGCGTGATGATGAAGATATATTTTTAGACACAAATAAGCAAAGATTTAAATTTGCCTCAGGTTGGTGTACTTTGTTATCAGCTGATTTATTTAGAGATTTAATTAATTTTACTTATGACTTGGGTCATTACGGACCTGATGATACATTCATAATGAATCTACTAGATTATTATAAATTTAATCTTGATGTAGATATTAATCAATATATTCTTAAAAATGTAGTAGTAACGGAAAATTATAAACATAGTTTAAATCAATACAAAGACTACATTACTAAAAATATTAATATAAAAACAAAAGAAGAATTTACTAATGATACTATTAAAGCCGTAGATAAACGATTAAATAAAATAATAAATGAGTAAAGTATTAATAATAGGAGACAGTTGTATTGATGAATACATTTACTGTACAACAGATAGATTTTGCCCAGATGCACCTGTACCTGTTTTAAAACCAGGATCATATGTTTCAACTGAAGGCATGGCTGGTAATGTAGCTGATAATTTAAGAGCTTTAGGTGTTAAGGTTGATTTAGTTTCGAATGCTAACCAAATTAAAAAAACAAGATATGTTGATGAAAGGACAAATCATATGTTTATTAGAATTGATGAAGGTGAAGATGATATATTTCCTGTAGCTAAAAAAACATTAGAGAATATTAAATGGAATGAATACGATGCTGTTATTATAAGTGACTATTGTAAAGGATTCATTACAGAAGAAGAAATTGCTTATATTTCAAATCAACATATAAATACCTTTTTAGATACAAAAAAATCTATTGGTAATTGGGCTTCAAATATTAATTTTATTAAAATAAATGAAGTTGAATCTAACCACAATAAAATATTCCTAGAAGATAATTATAATTCATTCTCAGAAAAGGTAATTTCAACGTTAGGGAGTAAAGGAGCTCGTTATAAACATTACTATTTCCCTGTAGATAAAGTAGATGTTAGGGATACCAGCGGAGCTGGTGATACATTTATGGCTGGTTTAGTATACGCATATATAACACATATACATGGCAGTTTTGATGAACAAATACACGAAGCTATTAAATTTGCCAATAAATGTTCTACACAAGTAGTACAAAAGAAAGGTACAGCAAAAGTTAATTTAAAACAATTAAACAATGAAGTATAAATTTAGTAAAAAATTAAAAGACGTAGCAATCATCCAACCAGATATACACCATGACTATAGAGGTGAATATATTGAAACTTGGAATGTAGAAAATTATAAAATATTTGATCATTTAGTTAATAATAATAAACCTATAACATTCAAACAAGATGATATTAGTACATCAGTAAAACATACATTAAGAGGGTTACATGGTGATGATAAAACATGGAAATTAGTTTCATGTGTTTATGGTTCATTGTTACAAGTAGTGGTTGATATGAGAAAATCAAGTGATACTTACTTAGAATATGATATGTTTAGTATTAATGATAAGAATAGAAATCAAATATTAGTACCACCTGGTTTTGCTAATGGTCATCTAGTAATGAGTGATTTTGGGGTGTTTAGTTATAAACAATCAACCCTATATACAGGCGCATCAACTCAATTTACAGTTAAATGGAATGAGCCTAAATTAAATATTCCTTGGCCTATTGATAATCCTATATTATCTTCACGTGATAAAAACGCAAAACTACTATGAAAGAAAACGTATTAATAACAGGAGGAGCTGGTTATTTAGGATCAGTATTAGCTGAAGTATTATTAGATAATGGTTATCATGTAACTGTATTTGACAATTTAATGTATAAACAAACATCGTTATTACATTTATGTGACGATAAAAACTTTAGTTTTGTTAAGGGTGATGTTACAGATCATAAAAAATTTCTACCACAAATTGTTAATCATGATATAATTATCCCTTTAGCAGCTATAGTAGGAGCACCAGCTTGTGACGCAAATAAAGAACTAGCAACAGCTATTAATTATGGTCAAATACAATTTATTGTAGATAACTTAAGAAAAAATCAAAAGTTATTAATGCCTAATACAAATAGCCAATATGGCAGTTCAGAAAACATAATTACCGAAGATTCACCATTTAATCCTTTATCTCATTATGCTATTACTAAATGTAATGCTGAAGAATATATAATGGATTGGGGTAATGGGATTTGTTTAAGGTTAGCTACTGTATTTGGGTCATCCCCTAGAATGCGTACTGATTTATTAGTGAATGATTTTGTATATAAAACAATGACTGAAGGTGTATTAGTTTTATTCCAATCCCACTTTAAAAGAAATTATATACACGTAAGAGATATAGCTTATACTTTTCTCCATTGTATTGAAAATTATGATGAATTAAATGGGGAAGTATTTAATGTAGGACTATCTGATGCTAATTTAAATAAAAAAGAATTAGCTGAAACTATAAAAAGATACTTTCCAGATTTAGTAATTATAGAGAATGAATTTTCAACAGATAAAGATAATAGAAATTATATAGTATCAAATGATAAGTTAGAAGCAACAGGTTGGAAACCTTTATATAAAATTGAAGATGGTATCAATGAATTAGTATCAGCATATAAAATGGTAATTACAGATAATAATAAAAAATATACAAATTTATAATATGAAAATACTAGTAACAGGATCTACAGGATTTGTTGGAAAACATTTAGTAGAAGAATTAAAATCAAAAAATCATGAGGTTATAGAGATTAACTCTACTAATTTTACTAGCATGTGGAATTTAGAGAAAAATACTATTGATTTTATTGTTCATTTAGCTGTTAAAACAGAAGCAGGTGGATATTGTCAAGACCATCCAGGGGAACAGTGGATAATTAATAATAGCATTAATGCTGATATGTTAGCTTATTGGGCTGATAATCAACAAAGAGCTAAAATGATTACCTTTGGTTCATCTTGTGGTTATAATAATGATGTAGTTAAATCTGAAGATAATTACTTAAAGGGAGAACCTGAAAC
>Ga0209634_1001694_pt1 | contig 15977 bp, 13 predicted proteins | sample LinPmetageLP40_FD_184043 | JGI IMG/M metagenome (GOLD analysis project Ga0209634, IMG submission 184043) | Marine viral communities from the Pacific Ocean - LP-40 (SPAdes) (version 2) | ecosystem: Environmental > Aquatic > Marine > Oceanic | place: Pacific Ocean | collected 2010-08-26
AGGCTCTATTCGAGGATACAAAGGCTATAAATGCACAGCGTTTATTTACAGCAGAAACTCAAAATGAGATTAACCAGTTTTACGATAATTTAAACGCACAAGTAGCAATGAAAAATACTGCAGAGTTAAATGCTATGCGGCGGTTTAATGCCGGAGAGATTAACGACACTGCTGAGTTTAATGCGGACATGGATCTCAGCTTTGCAAAGTTTTATGCTGATATGCAGTACAATATTGATGTAAGTAATGCTAAGTGGCGTCAGACAGTCGAAACCGGAAATACTAAGATGGCGTATGAAGCGGCTTCTACCGATCTGAAAAACAGGCTAGACATATCTACCGAAGCCCAGAACAGAATATGGGACCGCACAGACGCTGAATTGGATATGATATTTAAAGCCTACAGTGAGGATGCTGACAGGGATATGCAAATCCTTAAAGCACAAATTACTGCACAGGCCAGTATGCCACAAGAAGAGCAAAGAAATGCTGCAGGCGATATAATAGAAACTGCAACAAAAGCATACAAGTTATACAAAACCATATTCGGCTAATTATTTGGTCAACAACAAGCTACGGGATGATTTCAAATGAAATTTGAAGATGCGGTGAAAAAATCAATAAAGGGGTTTTTAGCAGGTAAGTCTGCAGAAAAAACTTCTGAAAACGCAGAGGGTGGTCTTTACTACACTCAGGAATTCTTTGATGAATTTGAAGAGAAGTTCTTAGTCGCTACAGACGATGCCAGAAAAAACAAAAAGTCTAAAAAGTCTAAAAAAGGGGAAGATACTAATGAAGTTTGAAGCCCCTATTCCCGGTGCTAATTTCACCACTAATACTAAAAATTATGCGTGGCATCGTCCAGCGGATATTACAACGTATGATGATGCTGTAGACTACTTTATAAAGAAGTTAGATGAGCCAGAAGAAACTGAGCTTATGTCTTCTATGTTGCAGATTGATATTCATATTACAACGGTAGTCTCTAGTATTTTAATGCAGGCAATATCAAAAGGTAAAGTACCCATTGACCTAGCTATTATTATTGCTGGACCTCTAGCAAGGTACATAGAAATTATTGCTAAAGGTATGGGCATAAAGTATGAAATGGGTGTGGAAGATAAGAATAGGGTTGTAATGACACCTACACTTCTACGAGCCTCTCTAGACCTACTAGAAGACGAAGAGCCTGAACAGGAAGTACTGGAAGAAACTCCAGCCGTGCCTGATGAGGGTGGTTTAATGTCTGCGCCTGCTGATGGAGATGCAGTTGCTTCTTCTGAGGAGCAGTCTGATATGCTAGGCGGCGAAGATGAAGCACCTGTTGAAGAAGAAGCACTCGAAGAGGAGCCTGTAGATGGGTTGGCGTGAAATTGAAAAAGGCGTAAACGATGGATCTATTAGTTTTGCCCCCAAGCCAAAAAAAGAAACCATAATTCAAAGTGTAGGTAGAGGTTTAGATACTTACTTTGATTTATTTGGCGATGAGTTAGAGGCCAAGGCCCAAAAAGCTGTGGATGATAATGAAGCTTTAAAGGCAAAAGAGGCACAAGACGCTTTTGCCCTAGACATGACTAATGCTGCATTAAATTCAGTTGTGGCAAGTAATATAGATAGAAAAGATAAGGGCTTTATTAATTTACAAAAACAAATTTTAGCATATGCTACATTAGAAGCAGCTAAATCAAGCCCAGATCAAGATGGTGTTATTACACATTTAAACAGCTTAGATCTTTCAGGACTTAAAGTAAAAAGCACTGAAGCCCCTACAGTGCCTATTGTGGAACCAGAAATTGGATCAAGCGTTTCAAATACAGCACCTATTATAGATACTACTGAGAAAACCACTACTACAGAAATTGAGCCTCAAGTAGAGCCTGATGCAGTATCTATAAATAATGCATTAACACGCACTGAAAGCTCTAATAATCCTAATGCATTATGGAACCAATCTCATACCGGACAGTTCTCAAACGAAAAGCCTTTAACTGAGAAGACGTTTAGTGAGGTACTTGATTTTGTTAAGATAGACGGCGCATATGCTGCATGGTCTAGAACACAGTCTGCAAAAAAGACTACTCATACCCCCGTTGGTAAGTACCAGTTTGTAGGCAGAACTTTACGAGATATTGTATCAAGGGCCAAAGACACGGGTACGTGGGCTGAACTGGGTATAGATGATGATACAATCTTTACCGAAGAGGTTCAGGACAGACTGTTTAACTGGTATGCTAAAGATACCATTACAGCAGCGGGTACTAACGCTTCACAGGAAGAAATAAGAGAAAAGTTTAGAGGCCGTTGGGAAGCTCTAAAACAGAACAAGCCTAATGGTGAGCCTAAAGTAACTAATGCTGAGTTAGATGCTATCATCGAAGAAGTTCAGTCAGGCACTTACCTTTCCGCACAAACTGAAGCCATGCTTTCTGAGGGAGAGGCTTCTGAAGTAGAGGAAATCGTTACACAAACAAATGAAGCTCTTGCAGAAGGAAAAGTTGTAGAGCTTCCAGTCTCTGGGCCAGTAGATGAAAACCAAAATTATACCTTAAAGGCAGATGTATCTACTGACAGTTTAAAGGGTCTTAATGTAGATGAGTTAAGGTTAAAGTTAAAAGATCCACAAACTTCTGAAGAAGACAAAACTAGAATACAGGCTATGATAGGGGATATACCAGAAGTAGACAAACTGGCTTCCAATCCCTCCTTAGTAAATCTTAGAACAATGCTAGGCGATCCTATTAATAAAGATGACACACTGCTACTAGAGAGAATAAGAGCTAGAATTGCTATTATTGAAGAAACTAACGCTAATACTTCTAAAGAGGCGATGCAAACAGAGCTTAACGCTCTAGATGACGCCGGACTAAAGCGTAGGCGTGATGAGTTAAATGCTAAAAAAGAAGAATTAGGCGAGTTAAGCTCTAATGAAATAATGATACTAGAGCAAATTAATCAAAAACTGTCTGGTGTAGATGCTTCAGAGGCTGCAGATTTAGAGTTGCAAAACTCAGATGCTACGTTCCTCAAAGGGGCTAATACTAAAGAGGCCATTATAGATCTACGTGGGCAACTACAAGTAGCCTTGAACACCGCTAATGCACTGCCAGAGGGGGATGAGAAAAAAGCTGCTCTTGAACAAGTATCTAGAAGGACTTCATTACTAGACTTCCAGATGGCTATGATTGATCCAGCAGAAAGCAACCGTGACTTTATGACAGGAGTTTCTACTGCTTCTGAAATTAGTGCTAAGACTGCAGAATTAGATGCTATGACTATTGCCTCAAACAGGGAGCCAGACGCAGACAAACAAGAAAAACTGAAGAGAATAATAGCAGATAGAAAAATTCTACTAGCGGCTGCTACTAATAGGCTACTTGTAGAAGAAGAGCGTAAGGCTGCAGCTGCACTAGCCGCCGATAAAGCAAAAGGCATAAATGCTGCTAATGCTAAGTCACAGGCAACTGTGTATGTAAGATACAAGTATAACGATATAGGTGGTCTGTCAGAAGTAGGTACGGTATACTATAATGGTACAGAATTCTTAAACGAAAAATCGCAGATAATACCTGCAGACGAGATAGAAGCAAGCAAACTTTATCTACAAGAGTCTGTTGAGACAACTATTAAGATGTACAACAAGGATGTTACTGCAGCCTCTGATAAAGCCACAGCTGCTGTAGACATGACTAATGCTCTACTTACTCTGAGACAGCTTGTTGTAGATAACCCTGAGCAGGCAAACTCTTACACCAGATCTATTGGTGTACTAGCAGAGAATGCTACAGCACTGTATGATACCTTTAACCAAGTAATAGGTGAGGGATCAGGATACGCAGCCTTAGAGGGAACTGCATTAGCGAAGTTAACAGATTTATCTGACATAGATAAAACTCTTGCTTCACAATTCCTACGGGTTGCTTACCAGATGGCGAAGGTTCGAGGGTCCACAGGTCAGGGGCTTTCAAACAAAGAGCTTGATGGAATTCTTGCAAGTCTAGGGGCAACAATAAAAGATCCTAATAAGTTTATCGGTCATATAAATTCTACTATTAAAGCAGAGCTTGAATCAGCCGATATTCAAAGACAGGGTTCTCTAAACTCCATTGTTGGTATGAGGTCTGGTGTAGAAGATATCTTTATGAATACACCTATTGGAAGACCTATTGATCAGACCATTACAGAAATGCTATCACCCGAAGCCTTGATTAATTACAACGATGCTAAGAGCGGTGGGTTAGGTATAAAATCTAATACAGAACAAAGACCTAAAAAGCCTACAGATCAAGCCGAAATAGACGCTCTACCACATCCAATGTCTAGAGAAGAAGTTGAAGCTTTGAGCAGTACTTGGTTTGTAGGTGCAGACAATAAAGTTCGTTGGAAAGGATCTAACTAATGGTAGATTTAAGTTACTTAGATGGATACTCAGAAGACGAGAATGATGTTGGTATTGAAGTTCCAGAGGAGCCACTTAAACCAATTGACCAAAAAACAAGCTATCTAGAAGAATACGATGAAGGCTTAAAAGAAGAAGAAGTAGAAAAAGACGAGGGTGAAAATGAAATTCACAGTCGTATGTATAAAGATATGTCTTACAAAGAGGCTACAGAAAAGTATAAAGAGCTAAAGGCTCAGGCAGATGTAGAAGGCTCAGGGTATACAAGTTCTTTTTTAGGTGGCTTGCAGTATACAGATCCTGAGAGTGGCATAAAAGAAGGCATACCAATGCCGGATCAAGGCTTCTTTTCTAGAGCAGCCGATTTAGTAAGTACTGGAGATGGTGGTCTAGGTCTAATAGATAGAGAAGTTGGCTCTGGTGATGCTAAAGTAAGTTTTGCTGATAAGGTAGCCAGAGGTTTTGTTGAAAGTTTTGGAGATGCCGGAGTATTTGGTGCAGCCCTTCTTGAGAAATACGTTAATAGTTTCCCTCAAATGGATGGCTCTACCGTAAATTTTACAGAGGAAGCAGAAAAAAGAGTATTAAACTTTGATACTTCCCAGAGCGTTGTAGATAGTTTAATTGCTGACGGTATACCTGCTGTAGTAGGCGGCGGTGGCATAGGTGGTGCTGGATTTAAACTACTTAAAAATTCGCCTAGGGCTTTACGGTGGATTGGTACAGAAATACTGGCGGGTGCTGGTGCTGCTATAACAATGGGTACAGAAGAAGAAACCCTTGCTGTAGGTGAAAACGCAGCATTTAAACTGTTTGATGGCCTTGATATGGGAGATGAGGCGGCTGACAATGCCATTGAGACAAGAGTTAATGCTCTGGCAGAAGGAATTGGTCTAGTTGCAGGCTTAAAGGTTGGCGTAGATGTTGGCCTAGGTGCTTCAAAAGTTATATACAATTTGTTGTTTAAAGGTGTAGTAGATTCACTTAGACCTACTAAAAGTACACTTTTTCGTGATGGATTAGATAAAAAAGTATTTGAAGACTTAATGTTTTCTATAAGCCAATTAAAAGATACTGCTTCTCCAGAAGAGATAGCAAGGAAACAGATAGAAATAGCAGAAATAGTTCGCAACAATAAAGAAGTTGTGATGCATCTACTAGAGGATGTTTCTGAAACAGACACCGTTGTTGTTGATACTATATCTGCCCTCATTAGAGGCGGTGAACTAGATGACGCTGGACTGCTTGCATTTAGGAAAGGTCAGCAATTAAAAGAAGTAGCCACAGGTGGTGATGGTAAATTAACGGCTGCTATAAATAGACCTGTTGCTTTTGCAGAGCAAACTCTAGCAAACCAAAGAGCGGGTATTGTGGCAGACAGTGCAGACGGGGCATCAACTGAAACCGGAGTACTGCAGTCAGGAACTGAAGCAATTGTTGATGAAGGCCAGAGGATTGTAGACGGTGCTAATGATACCTTAGCCGCTGCTGAAGCAGACTTCTTAGAAAAGTCTAGTAAGATACTTCCGACAGACGCTAATGATTTAGAATTTATAGATGCGGTACAGCGTCTAGAAGAGGCAATTGGCCTAGGTATTAATACTACTAAAGAGAGATCTCTTAATGAGTTAAAAGAAGGATTGAGGAATGGCTTTGAGGCTTTAAGTAACGAAAAGAATAGGCTCTATGGTCAGATTAAAGGCGGGGAAGTTGATGCCGTTGGTATTGTTAAGGTACTAGATGAATTATCTCCTAATCAGTTAGACGCAGCCTATTTAGGTCTTCCAGAAAAATCTCCTCTGGCGTTAATGATGAATAATCTTAGAAGTGTTCGATCAAGAGCCAACGCTACAGCAGCGGAGGCCGTTGAAAATGGAGACTTACTAGAAGCAGAAGTTGGAGACTTTGTAAAAAAACTTACTGACGATGGTATGTCTGAGTATTTTTCTAAAAATAACCTAGACTATGAGAAATTGTATACAGAGATCAGACCTGCTGTATCTTCTATTGCCAGCACCTTATTTGGCAGTGGTACTCCTATAGACACCGCTGCAGGTAGAGTTTTAAGAGATTTTGTACGATATATAGACGAAGATGGATTAGATTTTGCTGCAACAGGGGATGACGCGCTCAGACCGCTGGTTGATGACGCGAGAACTTTCTATGAGAAAACCTTTGCTCCTTTGTTTAGGGGTGGTGGTGTATTAGAAGAATATGCAGATTTATATAACTCTACCATTGGAAGAACTAATCCTTCTAAGTCCGGTACAGCCCGTTTAGACGGCACAGAATTCAAACGCGCAGGGTATGACGAAAATTTAGATGATATGCTGGTCCAAACTATTCTGGGTCAGGACAATCCAGAAAGAGTTTCTGAGCTTGTACGTCTTCTGAGAGAAGAAGAAGTTATAGACGGCGTTTCTGTGTCTATGGGAAGAGCAGAAGCTGCCCTAGACTACATGATCTTTGATGTAGTGAATAACTTTGCTGATACTATACGGGCATCAGGTATGCAGGGTGCTGATTTCTCAACCTTTTCTAGTCAGCTGCAGAAGTATACAAGATCTTTATCAGAAGCTTTTCCTGAAAAGGCTGATGTGCTAGATCAACTGGTTAGAAATCTAGACGCCGCTAAGGGATCTCAAGAAGAACTCTTGAAGATAATGGATCAGGCAAAACAAGTTGCAAAATCTAAGAAAGAAGAAATACAGCAGAAAGTTTTTGGTAAGTTTTTAGACACAAATGCTACAAACATTAGTTTCTTACGAGGGAATGATACTCTTAAAGCCACAGGTAATTACATGGAAGCCTTTACTTCTATGTTTAACGGCAAAAACAGTATTAATGATGTTAGAGATTTACTTGCTTTGGCAAATACTGCTGCGAGTGCTTCTGAGCAGAAGATAATTAAGGATGGTATAAGATTAGCCTTTAACAAACACGCCACCAGTAAAATCTTTACACTAGCAAATCAAAATATAGACGGGACTAGGGATGTTAGTGTAGCAGCTATTGCCGCTGCAGAAGATGGCATGAAGCCGTTAATATCCCTAGCGGAAGAAATTTACGGCGCAGACAGCGAATGGACCAGTGCTTTTACCAAGATCTTAAATATGACCAAGGTAACCTCACAAGGGTTAAAGGCTCAACAGGTTCCCGGTCAGTCATCTACCGCCTATACTCAAGCGGCTATGACTTCAACTAGTAACTTTGTAAATATTATCTTCGGTCCTCTAACAAGAATGGGTACAAGGACACGGACAGGAATTAAAGCTTACTTAGGCTTTAAAAATCCTGATGATGCAGCAAGTAAAATAATGATTAATCTCCTGTCAAACCCAGATGAGTTCTTAGCACTAGCAGACAAGTTTAATAAAGCCCCTAACGATCCGCTAGTAGCAGAGTTAATGCAGAAAGTATTACTGAATGGTGTTAAGATAGGTTACACAGCGGAGAACGAGGAAGGTATAGGATTTGTAGACAATGCCTTGGAAGGTGCTGCCAGTACAGTCTCTAGTATACAAGACACCGCTTCTTCAGTAGCAGACTCATTAATGTCACCCCAATAAAGAGAAACCCCCCGCACCGAAGGGGGTACGAAGGGTTCCTACCAACTAACGAAAGGTGACCAAACCTCTCCGGTAATAAGTAACAAATTAAAGCCTATGGGTCAAGCGATCTGTAGGTTTTTTTCTATTAAATTAGGCTTTTTCTGGTAATTTTATACACATAGATATTACTTCAGCTTTAGGGTCAGGAGCTAAGTTCATAAGGCGTTGCTTATCTAGTTTTTTGTAGATCAGACAATGTTTTTCTGCACTGAATACCACGTTGGGGGCGTGAACTTTATAGCCGCCTAAGTGTATCAGTATTACTATGTATACAAACATCAGATATCTACAATTTCACAGGAATCTCCAGAACACGCTAGAGTTTGCATTCCAGTGGTTGTATCTTCTAACTCATACTCAGACAGAAGACCCCAATCGATCTTGTCTGGCATACACTCCAGTAGTTCCTTATACTCCGTTGCACTGCACTCCTGATAGGGAGCCTGTTGATAAGTATGATCATCATAGGGCAAGAAACTTACTCCAGACATTTCGTCAAAGTTCTCATATACAAATCCACCAACAGAAAACCATTCGTCTTTTTTGACGTTTATGGTAACACTAGGCTTATGCTCTGCCCAGTGTCTCTGGTACATTAACCAAGTCTCTAGCTGATCTATAGCAGAAGTATCTTTAGTACAGATTGCACCCTCTGGTGACTTCATTGGAAAGCTAAACACTGTGGTCTGGTCTGGCTTATAGACCTCTGGCTCATTAGGTATGCCCTGATCCATCATAAACTGTGTTAGTGGGTCTTTATTATCACCACGTACAGTACGAATATAATAGGGTGAGTGACGAGCATGAACTCCACTACTGGAATTAACCAATTGCGATACGGTTCCAGAAGGTTTATTGCAAGAAATAGCAGTAGCAACAGGAATCCCAAGGCGTTCAGCCCACTCAGCGTTAGTAGCAATAGCGACATTTTTTAGATGCTCCAAGGTTCGATCTAATGCTGCATTAGCAGTAGTCATTAGAGGGTTGTCCATAACTCCGGTCAACGACACACCTAGTAGACGTTCTTCAGAGGTATTATTTTCCCATGATTTTCTTAAATACGGAAACTTTATATAAGTAGCCTGAATTGTACCCAGTATGGTAGCAATTTTGACCTTATTAGATAGGGTATCAACAGTGTCTGTAGCTCTTACAACTACTTCGGTAAGGTTGCAAAATTCCATTGGGCGTAAAATTATCTCGCTGCAAGGATTAGTTCCGAACTCATAGTTAGGATCACGCCTACCGTTTTTAGCAGCCTGTGTCTTAGCAGCCTGACGATTAAAGATACCCCGCTCACCAGAGCCACTCTCAACCAGAGCCATCCACTCACGCATGAACGACATACTGTCCGGCTTCTTTGAGTAGGCAACGGAGTTGTTAGCTAAGGATCTCTGTGGCTCATTCTCATACCACTTACCAGACTTAGCATATCTCATGCCGTCATCCGACAGGTTGCTTAATGAAATCATTGCACTACGGCGCACACCGCCAACAACTACTACTTCTCCTACCTTACACATCAAGTCATGGCATTCTATAGAAGACAGCTTACGTCCTTCTGCATTTTTAAATATCTGCACAGTAAAGTTAAACAAATCTACTAAGGGCGCTGGGCCACTTGCTCTACCACCAAAGGTTTTAAGACGCGCACCAGCAGGCCGTACTTTGCTAACATCCCACTTGGGGATCTCTCCAGCCCATAGCAGGGCTAGAACCTGTCTAAATGCCTTTGCCCAGCCTTCCTTACTGTCGCGTACAGACACAATTGTATCGCTTTCTACTAGAGCGGTTACTTCGGGTAGCTTTTCTATGAACTGTCGCTCTACAGAGAACCCAACGCCTGTGCCACACAGCAAAATAAACATGGCTTCATCAAAGGCTTTAACGTCATCTACTGCTAGATAGGAACAATTGTACATACAAGTATTGTCACGGGCAGCGGCTGGGCCTGCAGTCATCAGGGAGCGCATACTAGGCATAACCTCTAGACTGAGGATAGCGTTTTCAATACTTTTTATATATGTATCGTCACCAGTAATAGGCATGACAATGTTCTTCATATAGCGAGATACAGTCTCACCCCAGTTTTCCCTACGGCCTTCAGTCTCTAGCCATCGGGCATAACGAGAAGTTGCAATAAAGGTTTGGTAATCAGTCGGTAGGTAGTTATTCATTCTATTCTCTCCACAAGTTCAGATAAATCACAGGTCGTGTAGTTTGGTCCTTTAAGAACTTTTCCATCATGGCGGTATAAGGGCTTACCATCATCTCCCATTTTAGACATATTGCTGGCATGGACCCGCCGGATAGCTTCATCTAGATCCCATCCATAAGTGGCACAGTATCCATTAACGACATACACAAGGTCAGCTAGTTCTTTTAGCATTGCCTCTGCGTCAGTTGCTTTGGCACTTTCCTCTGCTACCTCTGAATACTCTTCAGCAATCAGCTTAAACCTCATGCCCTCAAGATCTAGGTTGTGACACCAAGGCTCGTACAGAGGCTGTTCCATACATTCCGCAAACTCTTTGACCATCTCCAGAGGGGTAGGGTACTGCTCCTGAGTAAGAAATTCTGCACCCGCTTCAGCCATAGCAGACAGTAGCTGTTCATCTCTAGAACAACCAATTTTAGAGGGTGTTTTCATGTATCCAGTTCCTCAATTAAACGATCTAAGTACCAGCGACATTTTTTGAGATCAGTAATACGCCCTGCAGTAGAAGAATGCTTATACGGCCAGCGCCACAGGTATTTAAAAGCGTTCTGCCAACAGTAGGCTGCGTGAGCCTCTAAGGTTGTACCCTTCGACATAGCAGCCATAGCATCTATACACTCAATGCTGCTCTGGTAGTGGGGTGGTTTTTCTACCATGTTAATAGTTGTCTCAGATAAAACCATATCATCAAATGCTTCTGCACGGTTGGCAGGTAATTCTTTCCACTTAGCCATTAGTGTACCTTCTTTTTAAAATGTAATATGTTACTTCCAGACATAGCTTTTATGAGATCTTCGTCCCACTCAGATAACTCTTTCTGTTCTTGTTCTTTGTGTTTAGCTTCATACATTTTACGCATGAGACTTCCTTGAGCAGCCATCTGATCCACACCAAAATTTAAAGTAAAAGAAAGGCCATTTAAAAGATCATTAAAATACTGTATTTCGTCTTCTTCATAATTTTCTTCGGTCAAGTTAGACCCTACAAAAATCTGAAAATCTCCGTCCTCATCTACCTTAATATGTACTGCTAAGGTATTTTCGTCTAAATCACTTGGTTCCATATTTACCTGTTTTCTTTGCTAGTTGGAAAAAATGCTCTGCATCTACAACTGCCAATGGTTTTTGGCGGTCTGCTTTTATTATCGCTAAAGGAGTAGCCCCTTTAGGACAATTTTCTGTGGCCTGATGCATTACTTTGTAGATTGCATTACTTTTGTTGTTTTTGCATTCCACGGAGTAAGGAAACAGACGCCTAGCAGCGGGACTAAATAATAAATCTTCGCCATTGGCCCCCATACTTGTTGAACGAATGTCTCCGTCCTCAAGTTTAGGAAATTTAGCGTAGAGTTTATCTCGTACCCACTGTTGAAGGCGTCTGCCCTTAGCTTTAGCTGACTGAGGAGTTAGAGCCATTTAGGAAGGCTAAGGATATTATATTCCCCCCAACCCGTGTCATAAACTTCATCCTTGTTAGCCCTTGAAATGATTTCTAGAGTAGCTAACATTCTACTCATGGCAGAATCTAGTAACTCAGGGCCAACCACATGAATGTGGCTAATGTAAGGTGCGGTCTTCTCAACCGCTAAGAATGTGAACTCTTCAACATCAATTTTTGCAAGCTTACACGTATATAAATAGAAAGCTGCTTGGATATCGTAGCCGTACAAATTGCACTCTTTTTGAAAGCCAGATGGACTTGCGTCTTGAGTGGTTTTTACGTCATACAGACCTTGTTGGCTCTGTATCATTAAATCCGGCCTAGTTTTTAGCATTAACCCCGTATTTTCACACTCTACGAAGACTGAAACTTCATTTTCACGATCTTTATGCCGTAGTAGAGCTTTCATATGTGTGTTAGCTAATGCACCTTTAGAAATAGCCTTAGCAGTGTAGTACTCAACCTCAGTCAACAAGAGTTGTTCTGGTTTAAGTGTGTCTGCTAAGTCTTTAAATGCTTTAGAAGATTTTGTCTTTGGTCCTTTTACCACAAGGTCCGGTTTATCTTCTTCTAATAGAAATGAGTGGACTGCAGTACCCATTGTAAAAGCAGCCGTCTGTTTTCTCTTCTCACCACGCCAGTGTGCTAGTGATTTTTTATATACAGACTTCACTGCAGATGAGGAAATACCAGCCGTAGCGTGGTACTCCTCATTTGTCATATCGGTAATGATACCCATTACTTAAAGTCACCATCTAAGGTATTAACTTCATCCATGATGCGATCTTGTTCATCTTCATCATTTTTTCTGTCCATAGCCTCGAAGTGTTTCTCATCAATGCGTAGGTTTTCTGCTTTCACCATAGCGGAAACAGCAGATAAACTATCATATGTCATCTGATCCAATGGCAGCTTGTTAGAAAACTGTGGGGAAAAGCGCATTACATAGTAAACAGCACCCTTATCTGTTTTATTCTTTTCAGCAGTTAGTACGCTTTCAAAGTCAAACATATTAGTGTCTTTAGGTAGACGGTTAAGAACATCATGGTAGAAAGGTCCATAGTTCTTACGCTTTAAAGACAGGATACAGGGCTGGTTTTCAACAGTCCGTTCCTCGCCAGAGGCAGTCTTACCAGTGTATGAACACAAGGCTCGAACTATGCGATACCTGTCGCGGCCTATGTACTCTTCGCGTTCTTCTTTGGACATTTTAACAGACTGCTCATAGGTAGGCATTCCAACCATCATGCCGCCTAGTTGGTCCCTAGCTTCTTCGCGCATATTTTTTACTAAGCGTGACTTATTAATGAGTACGCCATCACCCCAATGCATATATTGTATGTGATTAGACAGAGGACGAATTTTAACTCCATCTTTAGCGTAAACGTGATCTTCACCAGTGTTCAGAAAGAAAGCGCCCAAAGGAATTTGGTTGCCATCGCGGTCTTCACCCTGAGAATTTATCTTTAAGGCAGGGATCTTTGGTCCCTTGAGGGCAGCAGATGCCCCTAGTTCTACAGCCAGTTCTTCTAGGCTCAAACCACCTTCGGCGGGTACTATTTGTGACATATTATCTCCAAAATTTAAATGAACTTACATTGTACATTAGTTAGGTGTCGGCGTCAACACTATTTCCGACTGATCAAGCCAGTTATCGCCAACACTTATCTCTATGTCTAAAGGCACTACACATTTGTAATTATACCGCTGTTCGATCTCTTCCGGCACACCCACCATAGCCTCTTGTAGTATAGATATTACCTGCTCATATTCATCCTCAGTTGCGTCTACTACAATACTGTCGTGTACAGTCAGGATGAGTTTACTCTCTAGTTTATTCTTCTTAAAAAGACGGTGCGCCCGTATGCAGGCTAACTGAACAGTGTCCGCTGCAAATCCCTGAACAGGGTAGTTTAGTATTTGTGTTGCATTGGATACTCTACCGCCGCGAGTACGAACTACATTAGGCCAGAAGTACTGTCTTCCAGAAGGTGTCTGCACAATGCCGTTTTTAAGTGTGCCTGTCATTAACTGGTCATGCCATGCGTGGATGCCTTCATAAATCTCATAAAACCCATCTAGATACGCAGCAATATGTGGTGGATGACCGTATGAACTACCACCAAAAAGGGGGAGAAACGACCATGCCTTCGCCGACTGCCTCATTTCTTTTGATACTGCATCAGGAGCGCATTGGTTTATTATAGAAGCAGTCTGTCTATGGATATCCTTACCTTCGATTATGTCGGCGATACCTTGGGCATCTCTGGATAGTTCACAGGCCGTTCTAAATTCTAGGCCTGAGTAATCCCCTTCGATAATTTTTCCGTTTTTAAATCGACTAACAATGGCAGACCGCACAGGGAAGCCTCTCTTCGGTTGGTTCTGAAGATTTGGACCAGAGGAAGACAAGCGGCCAGTTGCTGCCACACACTGATTAAAGTTTGCGTGTAGTAAGCCGTCCGATCTAGTACCTTTCTCTATGCCTGCAACGAAAGAGTCTAAGTATGTAGTTATGGCGTTTAGTCTGCTTATCTTAGTCAGAAACTCAACAGCATAGTCATTATCTTTTGCCTCTGCCTTTGCAATAAGTCTCTTTATAGTTTCCTTGTCTGTCTTAAAACCGCCCATTGCTGCATCAAAAGCACTCTCTGGAACCATTTTAAGGCCTGCCACTCTACCGTTGGGCTGATAGATAGCCCCAAGGCCGGAGCAAGTCTTACACCTAGTTCTATTCTTGTAGGGATCTCCAGAAACTTTATATTTTTTACCTAACTTAATTTTAGTAACTGTTTTAAATTTCTGTATTGTACCTACACCCTCACAGTCGCAGCAACTGACTGCATCTGTCTTGTATACTATGGTAGTGGTGGCCCTTACTGCAGTATTAAATTGTTTAGGGGTCATGTGAGGGGGTCTTAGTGCTTTACCAGCCTCATTTGTGCCGATATTAAATGTTAGCTTATGATCATGTTTATTAATAACCCTACGAGAGTAGACTACTTTAGTCATGTCATCTTGAGAGTTAAGATTAATAGGAGTGTCTCCCATAACATACTCGACTATCTGATTAAGTCTTGTGGTTAACTCATTCTTTTCGTTTAAGAAGTCAGTCTCAACCTTCTTTAATACATCTAGGTCTATGTAAGCACCATTACGCTCTATCTCTACAAGAAACAGAAGCATATCATTCATATGATCACAGACCGGAACAAGAGATTTATTATCGTCAGTATAAAAATCTGACTGTTGTTGTAGATATAGCTCACCAGTGGTGTGAATGTCTGCTTCCGCATACTCAAGCATTGTATCTAAAGGCATTGCTTCAAAACCAATCCGGTCTTTGAATAGAGCATCTATGAGATCACTCTTCTTTTGGCTTTTAAGCTTTCTACGTTCTGCAGACATTTTTAAAGACACAGGATTTCTACGGCTTTTCTGCAAGATAAACTCTGCAACCATACTGCAGTAGATTTTTAATGTGTCCGGTATTACAAAGCCCATCTCTAGCAGCCACTGCACATCGAACTTGGCATTGTGGAACACTACTATCTCAGCCTTGTACAGCGCAGCCTGAAATGCATCAGGCTTGTCTGGGGTAGGGTACTCATTATGGTAATAGATACTATGCTGGTAGTCTTCGACAGTATCCCATCCTATCCAGCCCCAGTGGGCAGACACACAACGGTTTAAAGGATTAAAGGGACTGTTGTCTGGCCTGCGTCCGTCAGTAAAGAACTCAACTGTAGTTTCTAAGTCCGCGATAAGAACCGTATGGTCTGCCTCAAACGACATAGCGGTTTACCTCAGCCTCTAAGTTGCACTGGACTGTGCCATGATATCCGCTGATCTTATTCTTCATTATGGTAATCCAACGAGCGGGATCATTGTCTTGTTCTTCAGAATTTATACGGCCAATGCCCAGCATGATATCGCTTTCTGCAGCCTTACCAACCTTCGAACCTTCCATCATAGACATTGTTATACGGGTCTTGCCTTCAGCCTCTGCGCTGCACTGACTATTTCCAAGCACTGCACAGTCAAATTTCTTAGCACACTCTCTTAATCGGTAGTATAATTCACGCAGTCTTTCGTGACCGGAATTAAAATTACCGTGTAATTCTATCTTGTCAGCCATATCAATCATACAAACATCGGGCTTCTCTTTGTTGAGATATCCCTCTAACATCTGTACGTCCCATCCTTGGGCATCCACAAACAGCAGACGATCCTTGATGCCAGAGTATTTTGCTATTGCGGATGCTGGATCAAATTCGATCTCTTCACGGGTCATTCCAGTATAAGATCCAAT
>Ga0209634_1001695_pt1 | contig 15969 bp, 14 predicted proteins | sample LinPmetageLP40_FD_184043 | JGI IMG/M metagenome (GOLD analysis project Ga0209634, IMG submission 184043) | Marine viral communities from the Pacific Ocean - LP-40 (SPAdes) (version 2) | ecosystem: Environmental > Aquatic > Marine > Oceanic | place: Pacific Ocean | collected 2010-08-26
TAAAACTATGAATTCCTCACTACACTGTGTAAGTACTGATGAAATGTTAAAGTCTTTGTCTAAATTAAGTAATAAGGGTGAGATGCAGAAATTAAAAAAATTACAAGATGTTGCATGTAAAAATTTTTGTAAAAGAACAAGTTCGGCAGCGAGCGATATTGTTACTATTATTGATAATCATTTTAATAACCAAAATAAATCTAATAAATATAGATATAAGTTTAACAATGCAAGTCAATGAACATATTTTGGCAAGTATCAGCCCTTATTTGATCATTTCTTTAAGGGGAGTAACAAACCCTTATTCATTCAAAAGATTATCTAGTTATTGAAAGATGTTCTTGATTGATATTATATGAATTTTGCAATCCATTACAAGTTTTGAATAAATTAAACAGTTTAAAAATAAAATTAATCCGAATTTTTAATATTATTAGATATATTAATTATCCGCGTCGAACAACCTTAATACCTGACACATTTAAGGCTTGTTCTATGTTTTCAAAGCTCGACTATTTTCTACATTATTTTGAGTATCGAACACGTATTAAATTAATGAATAATTATCCTGGTGCTGATGTTATTGATTGTGAGATAGGTTATGGAAAATCTAAACACCTACAAAAAGAGGAGGTCTCAAGTATTAGGGCTTATGCAAAAAGTGTTGAATGGAGAGAAGATGTTCAAGGAAAAAAGAAACCCTTTTTACAATCAATTAATTTTAATTATGGAGATATAAAAGAATTAGATAAATTGATAACATCTCCCAAAATTATTGGCCCAGTTGCACACTATTTAGGTGTTTTTCCTATCTTCCATACAGCAACAATTTTTTACTCCCCAAACACGCAAAACTTTCCTGGTGTAAGTCAAAATGCACACCTCGATAATGAAGATGTAAAACAGATAAAATGTTGGATTCCACTTGATGATATTACAAATGACTCTGGGCCATTACATATCCTACCAGCCAATAAAAGTCATGATTTATACAAAAAGTTACTTAAGAATAAAAAAATTTCAGTTCGTAATCAAAAAATTGAGGATAAATTAATATCAAAGTATGTCACTAATAAAGAGTGGATAAAATGTACAGGAGGTGTTGATGAGATATTTTATACTGACACTTGTCGATGCTATCATTTTGGAAGTAGAAAAGCATTAAAACCTAGGCTTGTCTTAATGTTACATTATGCTTCACCCTCCTCGAAGGAAGTCCCATTTTTTATCAGAAAAAAGAAAAAATTTAAAACTGAGGACTTGACTTATCTGCTTGGTTTTCAGGGCCAGTTATTTACTCATAAGTATAGAAGAAATAAGAATAGGTAAATAAGGATTGTAATTTATGAAAATAGTTAACATATTAACTGAAGGACCAATTTCTTATAATGGTAGGGCTTTTTTACAACCCATAATATTAAATCAACATCGTATTAAAGAACATTCAATTGAAATTAGACTTTATAAGCATATTACTCATGATATCGAAGAGTGCGACTTATTAATTGTTGATAGTAAGTTTTTTGGAAGTTGGTGGCTTCAACGCAAGCAAGAAATGCTTGATTTGATGGCGAAATTTAATGAATATACTAATGTTATTTTTTTTGATACAACAGACAGTGCTGGTTTTTTACTAGGAGATCTGCTCCCTTATGTTAAATCCTATTATAAACATCAGATCCTGAAAGATAAAAGGCATTATTTAGAGCCAATGTATGGCAGACGCTTGTTCTCTGATTATTATCATAAACACAACAAAGTTGTTGATAGCCAGGATACAGAAGAAAAAAATATACAAGTTTCTGGTAACGAATTTTTAGATAAAATAAAAATATCGTGGAATACTGGCCTGGCTAATTATTCATTTGCTGGAGAATACCTTGGAAAGTTGTATAGGAAACTTCATATACAGGGTTTACTGAGATATCCAAAGAAATTTACTACACCTTCTCCCGACCGAAAAATTGATGTGCAGTGCAGATTTAATATATTCTATGCTAAAGAGAGTGTGGCATACCAACGTAAAGAAATTGCAAAAATTTTATATAAAAGACTCCAAACTAAAAAAGTAAATCGATACTCCTTTTTTAATGAATTAAAACAATCAAAGATCGTATTATCACCATTTGGATTAGGGGAGATTACATTAAAAGACTTCGAAGTATTTCTAACGGGTGCTTTATTGATGAAGCCTGATATGAGTCATCTTGAAACATGGCCAAATTTCTACAGTAAAAAAACTTATGTTTCATTTAATTGGAACCTGAGCGACCTTTTAGAAAAAATTGAGTTTTTATTAGATAATTATTCAAATCAAATTGAAATAGCGAGGCATGGTCAAAATGTTTATCAACATTATGTAGCTTCAGAATCAGGATATGAAGAGTTCGTCTCAAGGTTTGTTGATATTATTGAGAATGAGTTAATTGCAAAGTGATTAAAGTAAATATTAAAGAAGAAAATGGCTGGAAGAAATCATTTTATAAAGACATGAATTTATGGCTCAAGGGCTATATCTTTAACAAAAAAATTGAAATATTACTTAAAGAGCTTAAAAGTTTACCTTTAATAAAGATCGAAGATTATTTGTGTAAATTAGATGGACATTTTGCTTTAGTAATACAAACCAAAAGCTTAACATTGGTATCCGTAGATAAAATAAGATCCATACCTATATTCTGGATGGACAATGAGATTAATATTCATGCGCCTACAATGGTGAAAAATAATAAGTTAAATAAGCTAAATCAAGATGCTATTTTATCTATCAAAATGTCAGGATATACAATAAATGAAGATACTATATATCAAGGTTTGAATAGTTTAATTGCAGGTCAATATGTTATTTTTAATAAAAATAAAGTTAAAAGAAACTATTATTACAGTCCTCTACCTTTAAAAGCATTAAGTGAAATTAATTATAAGAAGAATTTGGCATCAACAACCCTAAGTATTATAAAAAAAATGATTAAGAGCTTAAATGGGCGTCAGGTTGTTGTTCCTTTATCAGCAGGTTACGATTCTAGATTAATTGTCTCAGGATTGAGTCATTTAGGATATAAAAATGTTAAATGTTATTCCTATGGTACAAAGGGTAATTTTGAGTCTAAAATTGCCAAAATTATTGCAAATAAGTTGGGTTATGAATATAAATTTATTCCATTAACTATTAGGAGTGAGAGAGAGTTTTATAAATCGAAAGAGTTTAAAAGATTTTTACATTTTGCAGATAGTTGTGTTTCAGTGCCTTACTTTCAGTCACTTTCTACTATACCGAAGTTAAAAAACTGGATAGAGAAAGATGCAATTTTTGTAAATGGTAACACGGGAGATTTTATATCAGGTGGACATATAATTACAAGTACGAATGATCGAAACAATACGACGTCAAAAAAATCGATAAAAGAAATCATTCTTAAAAAGATAATCAACAAACACTTTAGTTTATGGACCTACCAAAAAACCGAGAAAAATATAAAAAATATAAAGTCACAATTAGTAAATAAGATACCAAAAAAAATTACAGATAATGATAAAGATTATGTTTTACCTGAATACTCAGAGTTTATTAACCGACAAAGTAAATATGTCATAAATGGACAGAGGAGTTATGAATTCTATGGCTACGAGTGGCGTCTGCCCTTATGGGATGATGAATATTTATATTATTGGCAACAAGTGCCGGTTGAGTTAAAAAAAAATCAAAAGCTTTATATCAATATGTTAAAAAGTGAAAACTGGGGCGGTGTTTGGGGAGAGGATATTCCAGTAAATAAAAAAACTATTCGTCCATTATGGTTGATTCCATTGAGGTTTATAGCAAAGTTACCGTTTGTTCTATTTGGTAAGGAGGCCTGGCATCAATTTGAAACTGCCGTTTTTTATTATTTTATGGATGTAACAAAAATGATTTGTATCAAAGGATACCTTACTGTGATTAAAGATGTGTTTAAAGGGCCAAGAAATCATCTTTCTTGGCAAGTTAAAGATTATATCAAATCTAAGGAAGAGGAATAATAAGATGTTTCCTTACGAATGAAAATATTATTCCCATTTGTTGGAGATACTATAGGCGGTAGTCATATTTCTGCCTTTACACTGTTCAATTGTCTTAAAGCTCAATATCCTCAGATAAAATTTAATGTATTAGTTTTTACTGCAAGTGATAGTTTTAAGAATTGTGCGCTGGCAAATAATATCCAATTTCACGAATTAGGAGTTGTTTTAAAGAGCTATTCTAAATTTGGAATTATTTATGATACTTTAAAAACAATAATATTGATCACAAAATACCTCTCGAAAAAAGATTTTGACATTGTTCATACTAATGATATACGAATGCATTTAATTTTTTTAGTAGCTTCTAAGTTTGTTTCTATAAAACACTTGTGGCATCAAAGAACTTCAATGCCGAGATCCTCTTTTGGACAAAAAGTTTTTTTGTTATGTAATAAATTTATAGTGATAAGTAATTTTATTTTGAAGCAAATACACATACCAGTTCCACCAAATAAGGTATCAATGATTTATAATCCAGTTGAATCATATTTTGCATCTAAAAAGAAGTTAGCAGCTAAAAAAGAGTTGTTTGGGAAAAAAAAATGTAAGCTAGCATTTGTGGCTAATATGCAAGGTCGGAAGAAACCAAAATTTTTTTTAGCGTTAGCGAAATATTTCACGAAAGTCCACCCTAACAGGTATCAATTCATAATGATGGGAAGAATTTCCTCTGACATTAGTGAAATTATTGATAGATATAAAAAGAACGGTGATTTAGATGACAATTTTGAAGTAGCCGGATTCAAATCTAATATGAACATTTATTGGCCTGACATAGATTTTCTAATCGCCCCTGCCATTGAAGAAGGATTTGGAAGAACTATAGTTGAAGCGATGCGTGCCGGTGTAATTTCGATAGCCTACAATTCTGGTGGACATCCAGAAATAATACAACATGAATATAATGGTTTCTTGATTGATAAATTAAATTTGAAATTATTTTCATCAAAGGTTTTTTCTATAGAAAAAAATTTAAAAAACTATATGAAAATCTTAAAAAATGGACAAAAAGATGCAACTCTTCATTTTAGCGCTACAGAACATACCAAAAAAATTGTTGCTCTATATAATGAAATGATTGCCGACCGATAATTTGATACTATTACTGATAGAAAGAAGTAGTAATCAATTTGTTGATTTGGGAAAGAAATTAAATAAGGAAATAAATTTTTGAGTCATAAACAAAAGTATCTAATATATTCGCATAGTCAAATGTGTCTTAATTGTAGACTTTGAATCATTAAAGCAAAGCACTCTTATTTTATTCATAAAAAGTTAAAAGATGGACACTATAAAAAGAACTTTATTTGAAAAATTGCTACTATTTTTTTTAATAGTGTCATGGGTAGATTTTCCAAGAATTATTTATGATAAATTCTCATTAGATACTATGACTGCATTTCATGGAAAAAATCTATTGCCTTTTTTTGGTCTTGGGTTGATCTTATTTGTAGTTTATTCATATTGTAGATCTGCTCATTTCACAAAATTTAAAAGTATTACCATTAGTTTTTTTATTTTTTTATCAAGCCGCTTAGATAAAAGTGATAGGTTAGCCTTATTATTTATTCTATACATGATTTTAGTTAATATCTTTAGCGCCATGATAAATGATTCAGATTTTAATTTTAGGATGGTTATTCCTATTTTCTTTGCTCATTGTTTTTATTTTTTTTATAAAAGATTTTCTGAAATAACTGTTATGGATAATATCCAGGCTTACTTTTTTAAATATGTAGTTTATATAATATCTATAATTCTTTTATTACAGCTTGCTATGTTTATGGGTCTTGTTCCAGGTATAACTCAAGGTTTCGCACCTGAAATTATTCCAAAAGTGATTAATTTTATTAGAGTTGACGCAGAGCATATCGGATATACTTCTTACTTAGCTATAATTCTCTTATATATACTTTTGTTTATGTACGAGAAAATACCTAATTACCAACTAATATCAGTTTATTTTTTAATTTTCTCCGTAGTAATAATAAATCAGACAAGAGGTGCTATTTTAATAGGATCAATTCTTCTTCTTAGTTTCTTTTTATTTTCGATAAAGTTAAATGCTTATTTAAAATTCTTTTTTTTAACTGCTTTATTTTTAACTATTTGGATATTTTTTGAAAATTCATTTACGCATAGAATATTTATATTAAGCACTGTTGACACTAGTGCTTCAGCGAGAGCTTTTCAAATGATTGAGACATTTAAACATGCTTTAGAGAGCCCATTTTTTGGTTATGGGTCTTATTATGCTCAAAATCTGAGATTTGGTGAAGCGAATCAGATTGTTCACAGTTACTATTTAAGGTTATTTGTTTCGTATGGTTTAATTGGAATTTTGATATTCTTGTTCTACTTTAAAAGTTTATTTGCCAGTAAACTAACACTTAAAAGCATCATGGGTTTGTTTGTCATATTTGGAATTTTTACATTCGAGCCTTATTTAATGTGGGCGGTTTACCTTATTGCTGTATTTTCAACTTTTAGTAATGAAAAAAATTCTATAAAACTTCTTTAAATTAAATTATCTTGAGCTTAAAAAAAATTCTTTTTGTTATACCAACCTTAGAATTTGGAGGTGCAGAACGAGTTACTCTAACTTTAGCTGAATGCTTGTCCAAAAATTATGATGTTTCAGTTTTGGTATTAAGTGAAAGTAAATATAAATATAGTACTAAGGTGAATTGCATTCAAATTAATACTAAAAAATTTCATACTAAAATTGGAAAAGTGTTTAATATTTTTTATAGATCTTATTTGATTTCAAAAATATTAAAAAATAAATCACCTAATCTTATTGTAAGTTTTATGGAAAGCGCAAATATCCCATCAATATTTGCGTCATTAATAACGCATAATTTAGATTCTTTAGTTATTAGTGTTAGAAATAACCCTGTTAAATTTCCTTGGTTTTACAAAATTTTGATAAAGACTTTATATCGATTTCCTCATACTATAGTTGCACCATCAAATGGCGTTGTAAAAGGATTGAACATAGTTGCACCATCTATTAAGCATGTTGATTTTATTCCGAATCCTATTGGAATAGACTTTATTCAGAAAATGATGCTCATTCCAGATCAATATTCATTTGATATCCCAAAAAACTATATATTAGCTGTTGGGAGCCTCTCTCATAAGAAAGGTTTTGACAGACTTATTTCTATTTTTGCTCGAATTAAAATAAAAAAGTTAAATCTTGTAATTATTGGTGAAGGAAGTGAAAGAGATAATTTGACTAAATTAATAGATATGTACAACCTTAAGGAGAGAGTAATTATGCCTGGTATAGTTAAGAATCCTTTTTATTTATATAATAGAGCATTTTGCTTAATAATGACCTCAAGATATGAAGGTTGGCCAAATACTATTAATGAGGCCATTGCATGTAGTTGCCCAGTTATAAGTTATAACTGTAATTATGGACCTAGTGAAATACTTAATCATGACAATGGCTTTCTTATTGACGAGGGTGATGAAGATGGAGTTATTAAAGCTGTTAATAAAATATACACTAATAGAAACGAGCGAGGAAAAGTTGTAAAAAATGGACTTAAATATATAAAAAACTTTTCTGTAGACAAAATAGTTAAACGATGGCTATTAATTAAAGATATTAGTTAAATATGAAAAAAATACTCCAGATTGTTACAAGCATTGATGTTAGAGATTCTGCAAAATTACTAGGAGATACAGATTTGATCGTAGAGCCAAAAAATCTAAAACAAATATCTGACGCTGATACAAAGCTATTAAATAAATCAGAACAGAGTAGACGAAAATTAAGTTTAAAGACGCGTCAACGTATTATTAAAATTTTTTCAATTGATCAAGTTTTTTTAATATGATCAAATTTATAAAGATTTAAAGTTGTGAAGGCGATTATTAAAAAAATTCTTTTAAATTTAGCAGGCTGGTTAATTCAAACCCCTCTTTATAAATTATTTATTATAGCGGCAGTAAGATCTGTTTTCTTCTTTCAAAAATATGAAGATAACGATACCAAAAAAAGTATCTTAATTTTAAACCATGAAAGATTTTCTCATGATTTAGAAGCTCTTTGCTTAGATAAAAGAGTAAAATTACTTATTCTTCCGTCACGTATTCAAACTTTATTAAATTCATTGTTTTTAAATAGTAATTTTAGTTACCAGGTAAATAGTTATCAAAATAAAAAAAATGAAACTAAAAAATTAGTAAGATTTGTTGTTGAATTTATAAATAAACTTAATGAGAAATATAATTTATGCGGGATAGTAACCTGCTCATTTTATTACAGGCAAGATTTTCCATATCAATTTGCCTCTTTAAAAACTCCTGTACCTTTTTATGTAATTTTTAAAGAGTACATGAAAGATGAAAGTGTGGTTGAGCATACAATTAAAAATTATAAGAGAAAAAAATTTAAGTTTGTTGGTGAGAAAATTTTTTCTGCAAATAAAAATATAGAAAAAATTTTATTGGAATCTGGGGTATGTCAAAAAAGTAGGATTTCCTTAGTTGGTTCTCCAAGGTTCGATAATATTTTTAAAAGTAATATTTACTCAAATAAATATAATAAAAATAAACATACTAAAAAAGTAGTCACTTTTTTTTCGTTTCTTCATTCATCTGGTTCGATTGAGCTCAATGGAAGCAATAATTTTTTTTCAGATAATGGTGATGGATACTATAAGTTATTTAGGGATGTTCATAAGTCTGTTGCTGAATTAGCAGTAGACAATAGAGATGTTCAATTTATTATAAAAACAAAATGGGGAGGTATATGGTTTGATAAAATTGTATCATCTGTTCTAAGTGCTACAGGAATCGATATTTTGCATCAACCAAACATAACCCTTTTATCTGAAGGAAATACCCAGGAATTAATAATGAAATCATCCTTAGTTATTGCATTTAATTCTACAACGGTATTGGAGTCAGGGCTGCTTGGGAAAAATATAATTATTCCAGTCTATAATGAAGCAAAAGATAAATACTATGAGAGTAACCTTTTTTTTAAAAAGTACTTAGACTCCTTAATCATTGCTTCAAGTAACAAGGACCTTAAGGATAAAGTAATCAAATATTTGTTTGATCATAAACATTATCCATTACCAAAAAAAATGATAAAAGACTTTTTAATTTTCTATGATGGCAAATCATCTAAAAGAATTTTAGATATAATTTTACAAAAGGAAGAAAAAATAGATGAAAAATAATGTACAACATTCTGGTATTAGAAGTTGTGTGAATTGCGGATCAAATGATTCACAACTTATGTTTACATTTACAAAAAAATGGCTGACTGAAGTTAGGAAGGTACCTCAAGAATGGTTTGATAATAATAACTTAGATGAAAATTTTTCTTCAAGTATAGTGAAATGTCGAAATTGTGGTTGTGGATACATTAAAGATGTGATGAAATCAAGAGACCGCTTATGTAATTGGTCTACTGAGGAGCTAGGGGAAAAAGTAAGTTATTATCAGAGTCAATTTTCCAGAAAAGACATAAATCATCTTCAATACAATCAATCATTAATAAATAATTTACTTGAACTAGTTTTAAGAAAGAAAAAAACAAATTCTGAATTATCATTACTAGATTATGGATGTTCTTGGAGTACTAATTCCGCAATCGCAAGAGTAATGGGTTTTTCAACAGTAGTTGCTTATGACCCACTACACCCAGAAAATATATCCAAAATTACCCCATCAAATATGGTTGTAGATTTTAAGTTTGTTCCTAATTTTGATGATTTAAAAAAAAATGCTCCTTATGATGCAATCATATGTCAGTCTGCTGATGAACACTTTTATGACTTACAAGGGGAGTTAAAAAATATAAATGATCTTCTTTCTGACGACGGAATTGCATATTTTAGCCACCCAATAATGGATTTAGATGCAGATATAAAGTTCTTAAGAAATGAAGCCAATATAAAGGATAAGAAGATTCTTTCAAGATTAAGTGCTACTTTTCATGTTTATCATTTAAATTATGTGATGCCTAAGATGTTTAAGAAAATGCTTAATCAAGCTGGTCTAAAAGAGGTAGGTACCTGTTTGATGAGGCAGCGATATTTAGGAGCAAATTCTTTATCTTCAAAAAAAATTATTCCATTTCTTAAGAGCTATATTAAGTATTTTTTGAGCCTCATGAGAAGTAATTATAGAAAAACAGAATTTTTTACCGAAAAAGTAAATAAAAAATAGAAACTTTTATTTGTATCATTATAAACAAGACATTTTTTCCAAAATTTTTATGTCTGAGAATATACAAATAATTTCAGTAGTTGTCATTTCTTGTAGCATATCTAAAGTGACAAAAGTGCATATAGATTTTTGAAGCATTAAGTATTAAAAAAAATATTTAAACTAAATACTATAAAATAAGATATTTGATATATAAATAAGGTAGAAATGAACAAAAAAATATGTGTTGTTATTACAGCACGACCAAGTTATGCCAGAATAAAAACTGTTCTCTCAGCAATACAAAACCATCCGAAATTGAAACTACAACTTGTGCTTGCTGGTTCAGCATTGCTAAATAGATATGGCGATATTAGTATAATTGTTGAAAATGATGGCTTTAATATTGAAGAAAAAATTTACAACATAATAGAGGGTGAATCTCCAACCTCTATGGCAAAAACAACTGGTATGGCTATCATGGAGCTATCAACAGCGTTTAATAATTTGAAACCTGATATTGTAGTCACAATCGCTGATAGATTTGAAACTATAGCTACTTCAATTGCAGCCTCTTACCAAAATATTACATTAGCGCATATTCAAGGTGGGGAGGTTACTGGCAATATAGATGAGAAAGTCAGACACGCAAACACAAAATTAGCAGACATACATTTAGTTGCTAATGATGATGCAAGAGAAAGAGTTATAAAAATGGGAGAAGAAGAAGATACGGTGATCAATACTGGATGCCCATCAATGGACCTCGCTAGAGAAGTCTTATTGAGGCCTGAGCTAGATTTTGATCCAATTAGTAAGTATGGAGGCGTTGGAGAAAAAATTACTTGGAAAAACGGATACATAGTTGTTATGCAACACCCTGTAACAACAGAATTTGAAGAATCAAAGAATAACATCGAAGAAACTTTAAAAGCTATTACAGAAACTAATATACCTACATTTTGGTTTTGGCCAAATGTTGATGCAGGAAGTGATGGAACATCAAATGGAATTAGAGGTTATAGAGAAAATAGTAATACAGAGAATATTCACTTTTTTAAGAACATGGAACCTGATGATTTTTTAAGACTTATAATTAATTCTATGTGTTTAGTTGGTAATTCAAGTGTTGGTATAAGGGAAAGTGCATTCCTTGGAGTTCCAGTTGTGAATATTGGATCTAGGCAAAACAGAAGGCTGAGAGCTTCAAGTGTTATTGATTGTGGCTATTCAAAAAAAGATATAAAAAGTGGAATTGAAGAACAGTTGAAAAATGGTAAGTATGATCCTGAGTTCATTTACGGTGACGGGTATTCTGGTAAAAAAATAGCTGATATTTTAGCAAATAGTAGTCTCTCATATCATAAAACTATTAAATACTAGAAAATATGCGATCTGTAGTTTTGACAAGTAATAGCCTAAAGTATGAATTTTTAATTAAAGCAATTAATGACAACTTTAATTTAGTTGGTGTAGTTACAGAAAATAAGGGTATAAATTTCTTGGATTATAAGAAAAATTATGTACTAGTTGGAAAATTTAAGAGTCGAGAATATTGTTTATGAAGGTTTTAGCTATAGTTCCTGCAAGATCTGGTTCTAAAGGATTTGCTGATAAAAATATAAAAAAAATAAAAAATAAAACCCTATTAGAGCTTGCAATTAAAGTTGCGGTTGACTGTCCGTTGGTAAATGATATTTATGTGTCAACTGATTCTAATCATTATTTAGAAATTGCAACAAAAGCTGGCGGTAAGTCATTTGGTTTAAGGGATTCGAGCCTTTCAACTGATGATGCCAAAACAGTTGATGTTGTAATTGATGTATTACAAAAGTGTAAAACATCATACGATTATGTAGTTTTACTTCAACCAACTTCACCCTTAAGAAGCCCTAATGATATCGAAACGATGATCTCCTTAATTCAAAAAAATAATGCGGACGCAAGTGTATCAATTTCTCCTCATGATGAGCCCCATCCTTACAAGTTAAAATCAATTTCCACTAACGGTATGATTTCTTCTTTTATAAATGGAAAAAATTCCGAAATTCCTAGACAAATACTACCAAAAGCTTATGCTTTGACTGGCTCAATATACATCACAAAAACTAATGTTATTTTGAAAAATAAAACCCTTCTTCCAAAAAAAACCATTCCTTATATAATGAAAGACAACATTAATATAGATAATGAGAAAGATTTTATATATCTGAATATTATGCGAAAACTAAAAAAAGTAAAAATCTGGGGTGTAGATAAATGAATTTTAAATTGGGCTCTAATGAGATTGGGGGTAAAAAGGCATTTATTGTTGCTGAAGTTGCCCAAGCTCATGATGGCTCACTTGGTTACGCATATTCCTTTATTGATGCTGCATTAAAATCTGGAGTTGATGCAGTTAAGTTTCAGGCTCATTTTGCTAATTACGAATCAACAATGAATGAGCCTTTTAGAGTTAAATTTTCATATCAAGATAAATCTAGATATGATTATTGGAAAAGAATGGAGTTTACCAAGGGTCAGTGGATTAATATAAAAAAATATACGGAATCTAAAGGTTTGGTCTTTTTATGTACACCTTTTTCAAATTTTGCAGTAGATTTACTCAATAGTATCGGCGTAGTAGGCTGGAAGATTGGCTCTGCTGAGGTGAGTGAAAAATGGCTAATTGATAAAATTATTAAAACAAAAAAACCGATTATTTTTAGTACTGGGATGAGTCAAATAAGTGATATTGATTCATTATATTCAAATCTTAAAGGCCATAATATTAAATTTGGAATATTACATTGTCATTCGATTTACCCAACACCAATTGATAAAATTGTAATAAATAAAATACAAGAATATAACGAAAGATATAAAGTACCTGTCGGTCTATCAGATCATAGTGGGTCTATCTGGCCATCTATCTATGCAATTGCTAATAATGCAAAAATTATCGAGGTTCATATTAAGTTAAATGATTTAGCTTTTGGACCAGACACTTCTTCCTCACTATCAGTATCGCAAATTAAGGAAATCATCAAAGCGAGAGATGCATTCTATGAAATGGAAAATAGCGTAAACAAATCTAAGCTATCAATTGACTTAATTAATAATAAAAAAATTTTTTCTAGAAGCGTTGCTCTCGATGCTAACTATAAAAAAGGTACTAAAATAGAAAAAGACATGATTCTTATGAAAAAACCTGGAACTGGAATTCCAGAAAATGATATTGCTGAAATTGTTGGCAAGACTCTGTCCAAGGACTATGATTCTTATTATCTTTTAGAAAGATCTCATATAAGCAATATATAACTTATGAGTTTATTAGATGTATTTCTTTAAAATTATACTGGTTTATTTATGTGTGGTATTGCTGGACTAATTAACTATAGTTGTGATCAACACGAAACAATAAAAAAGTCTTTATTTCATCGTGGACCAGATGAGCAAAACAGCTACAAATATAAAGATATTTCTTTAATCCATACTCGTTTATCTATTCAAGATATTTTTCAAGGCTCTCAGCCTATGCTAATAGGTGATCATGTAATTATATTTAATGGAGAAATATACAATCATAAAAACTTACGTTGTAAGGTAGCTAACCATAAATTTACAACACAAAGTGATACCGAAACCTTGCTGGCATTATTTATTGAGTATGGAGTATCAGCATTAAATGATTGTGATGGAATGTTTGCATTTGCAATTTTGAATAAAAAATCAAATCAACTATTCTTGGGAAGAGATAGAGCAGGTAAAAAACCATTATATTTTTATAACAAAGATAAATCTCTTGTATTTGCAAGTGAACTAAACACATTAAAAATTGCAATATCTAATATCAAGATTGATAGAAAGCAAATATATTCTTATATTAGAAATGGTTTTTTTTATAATGACACTACTCCATATGATTATATTTCTGAAGTAATTCCAGGTCATATATATACAGTCAATTTAAAAAATTTATTAATAGAAAAAAGATGCTTCTTTAATTATTTAGATTTTTATAAGAAACCTAAAATAAGTAACTTCGAGATTGCACTTAAGCAAGTTGATATAAGTTTGCATCAAAGTGTTAAAGATAGGTTACTTTCATCAGATTTGGAGGTCGGTGCATTTCTAAGTGGAGGTATTGATAGCTCATTAATTGTTGCTATTGCAAGCCAATACGTTAAAAAACTAAAAACATTTACAGTTAAATTTGACGGTGGCTATGATGAGTCAAAATTAGCAAGATTGACAGCAGAAAAATATAAAACTCACCATACAGAATTATCCATATCAATGAACTTGAAGAATGATATTGATAATATACTTGTGAACTATGGCGAACCTTTCATGGATAGTAGCGCTATTCCAAGCTTTTATGTCAGTAGGGAGGCTAAGAAGCATGTAACAGTAGTTCTAAATGGTGATGGTGCAGATGAATTATTTGGTGGATATCGTCGATATGTTCCAGCAGCTAATGGTTGGCTAAAGCTTGCATCAAATTTGAGTTTTTTAGGTTCAATGGCTCCAATCCCTAAAAATAAAAGGTCAATTTATAATTATCTATATCGTATGTTAAAAATATCAACTAAGACTGGACTAGACTTCTATAACAGTTCAACTAACGATATTTTTGAAGATGTTTATCAGTTCAAAAATAATCAAACTTTTTCGAATATGAGTCAAAAAATTAATGATATTAATTCTGAAAATATATCTGAATTATCAAAAATGCTGGTTATGGATTTTCATTTAATATTACCTAGCGATTTATTAAAAAAAATGGATATTGCAACTATGGCTAATTCTTTAGAGAGCAGAAGTCCTTTTCTGAGTAAATATATGCTTGAATTAGCACCTACTCTAAATGATAAATATAAGATAAGTGGAACTAAGACGAAGGTGATTTTAAGAGAACTAGCTAAAAAATATCTTTCAAAGGCCCTAATTAACCAAAAAAAAAGGGGATTCGAAGTTCCATTAAAGAGATGGATTGAAAGCGATTTACGGGAAAATATTTTTGATAGAATTAATAAAAGTTGCTACTCAGCTTCATTTATTGAATGGAATTTTATTGAGAAGCTTCTAAATAAGAAATTAGATGTTTCTGATGAGAAGAGAGCAAAAATCTTATGGAATCTATACTGTCTTGAGGTATGGAAGGCGTCGCAATAATGAAAAAAGTTGCAGTTGTTATTAATTCAGCCTGGCAAGGTTACAACTTTAGGTTAAACCTTGCTAGGGCTTTTAAAAATAATGACTATAAAGTAATCTTTATTGCTCCAGATGACAGAAAATATAGTAAAAAAATAAAGCAAGAATTTGAGTTCATTCATATCCCCTTTAATGCAGGTGGTATAAGTCCTATTCAAGACCTAAAAGTATGTTATTTACTTCATAAGATTTATAAAGAAAATAGATTTGATATTGTTCTTAATTTTACAATTAAGCCAAATATATATAGCTCCATAGTAGCAAGGCTTTTAAACATAAAGTCTATTAATAATATTACGGGACTTGGGACTGTATTCATTGAAAAAACTTTTGTTACTAATGTTGTTATGCTTTTGTACAGAATATCTTTATTTTTTTCTACACATGTATTTTTTCAAAATTCTGAAGATAAAGATTATTTTTTAAGCAAAGGGTTAGTAACTAAAAAAAAATGTAGTTTAATACCAGGAAGCGGGGTTGATACAAAAAAATTTACACCTGTTTGTAATGAAAGAAAAATTGATACCTTTAAGTTTT
>Ga0209634_1001696_pt1 | contig 15965 bp, 17 predicted proteins | sample LinPmetageLP40_FD_184043 | JGI IMG/M metagenome (GOLD analysis project Ga0209634, IMG submission 184043) | Marine viral communities from the Pacific Ocean - LP-40 (SPAdes) (version 2) | ecosystem: Environmental > Aquatic > Marine > Oceanic | place: Pacific Ocean | collected 2010-08-26
TAGCTTCTTTTTTTTTTTTCAACTCAAATAAACAAAAACATAACAACTCCCACTACATAAAAAAATAACAGAATTTCAATTTTGTAATTTATGGTCTTGGCCAATTTTACAAAAAATTTAATTTAAAAATAAATAAAAATTCACACCTTAAGTTGTGTTTATATTTAAAATAATTTTATATAAAAAAATTTATGGTCTTAAAGATTATTCCAACCATATAATATCTCTTTCCAAATTCATTTTATAACAATAATAGAAACAATCAAAATTACATTTCATATTTTTTTTATCAGTTTCTTTGTTTCCTTTACTATCAATTTTAATAAATTGTATTCTTTTACGAGGTATAATTATTTGAATTGGTTGATCTGCATTACTAAATAATTTCCTAAAGTATTGTGTGTGTAATTTTGCAGAAGGCATAATTAATATAAATGGTTTTTCAAGTTCTTTTAACCTCATTAAAACTTCAGGTATTTTCGTAAATGGTGGATTTGATACTACGATTTCGCCTTTATCATTCTCAAAAAAATCTATCTCTTCGTGAATGGTGTTAAATCCCATATCTTTTAAAATTGTTCCACTTGTTCCGTCGCCATAAAATGCTTCCCATATAATTTTATCTTGTGGTATAAATTGTTTTATATTTTCCCACGCTGATTTAGGAGTCATATAGTCATCGTGTTTTGTAAAAGTTTTTGTTTGAAATCCAGCCATTATATAGATATTACACAAGATAATCTTAAATGCGTTTAAATAAATAAATTAATTTGTTATATAACTATAAGATGAATCTTACAGAACTTTTTGGAACTTTTAATAATGGGCGGAAAATGATTACAGCAAAAGTAAAATCTTACGCAATGCATACAAAATTTAATGATGATCTTTTAGAAAACTTATTAAGAAATCACCCAACAAAAAAAATTACAGATATAGAATATTTAATTATAAAACCTCATGAAATATTTAGGTCAAGAACTTTATATTTTAAAACACATAATTGCCCTGAAGATAATGTAAGTTATAAATTATGTATTCAAAATGTATTTGGTCAATATAATAGTGTAAGCAACCACAAAGCTAATAAAGTTTCTTGTTTCAGAAATGCTATATCTAATACAAAACGACAAATATTTCAATCAAATTTAAAATCTAAATGTTGTGAGCAATGTGGGGAATATACAGAAAAGCCTCATATAGATCATTATAAAATATCTTTCAAACAAATATTAGAACAATTTTTATATCATTCTAATTTAAAAATAGAAAATATAGAAACATATTATCACAGATCACAACATCACATAGCAAATAAATTATTAAAAGAAGAATTCATAGAGTATCATGATGAATTAGTTACATATAAATTATTATGTGCTGATTGTAATATTGGTAATGGAACTTATGGCTATTGAATATTTGACACATATTGTTTTAGTTCTATGATTTTTTTTCTTAATCGTTTATTTTCTGTTTCATAAAATATTATCTTCAATTTTAATTTTTCTATTACTTCATCTAATTCTAACATTATAGAGTTTATATTCATTTTCTTTGTAATAGTAATATATTACAAAAATTTATTGAACAAGTTTAACAACAAAAGCATTTGCAGTTCCTGTAGTTCCGGAATCATTTCTAATTTTAATTCTCATAAACTTTCCTTTTTTTTTTACTGAATCGCATATAGTTGGATTACCAAGTGCAATATTATTATCTGTGACAAAATCAGCATCTGTTGTAGTTGGACTATATTCTATAAAACAGGCAAAATCTGAATTTTCCGCAGTGACAAATACCGCAACCTCTTCAGACCCATTATTTTTTAATTCAATTGAATTAGAAGAAGATTCCGGTGTTCCATTCGCAACATTATTACCTGAACCGAATAATAGTTGAGTGACCACTTTTGTTTGACTTGCTGATAGGATTTCAACAGCAGTTTCAATAGCTTCAGTATCAACTTTAATAGTATCCATTACAGCATCTAATGTATCTATTTTTGAATTCGTTGCTGTCTGTAATACTTCTAATGCCGCTAAGTCGGTTGCACAAGCGGCGGTATTAGTTTTAATATCATTTGTATCTGCGTCAATGGTTATGAGTAATGCCTCATTTGCAGCGTGGTCTACATTTGCTGCTGTAAGTAATACTTCAATTGCGGCTTGGTCTGTTTCAATTGCTGTGAGTGTTGTTTCTAATGTATCTAATTTACCTTCAACACCGTCTAAATGACCTATTATAGTATCTTGTTTTGCTTCAGTAGATCCGCCTGAAGCAGCAGAACTGGTGACTCGTAATTTTCCATCATCATCAATTGATAAAGGCGTATAGTCACCATCAGCCGCAAAATCCGCTTGAGAGCTTTGCCTAACACCTAAAAACATTACTCCCTTTTGTCCTGATGAATGGGCAGCATCTTCAGCAAGAGCAATATCATCAATGAGTTGAACTGATGTTTCAATATTACCTAAATGAACTTCTGCCGCTGCTAATGTTGTTTGAGTAGCGAATCCTGATATATTACCTGATGAAATATTTACATTAACCTTTGACGATCCTACACATGCTTCTAATGTTTCAACCGCTCCTTCTATTTCTGAAAGGTGTGTATTTGCTGTTCCTTGTAATCCTTCAAGTCCGTCAACTCTTCCATCAATCGCCGTTAGTATTGTTTCAACACCATCTTGATGTCCGATCATAGTATCTTGTTTTGATTCCATAGATGTTAATGATGTTTCAAGAGCTACTAAATCTGTATGGTTCGCAGCAATCAATGCATCTAAACTTGTTTCTATATCACCTTGTAAAGCAGAAGTAGCGAATCCTGATATATTACCTGACGAAATATTAACATTAACCTTTGACGATCCTACACATGCTTCTAATGTTTCAACTGCTCCTTCTATTTCTGATAAATGAGTATTTGCTGTTCCTTGTAATCCTTCAAGTCCGTCAACTCTTCCATCAATCGCCGTTAATTTAGTTAATGAATTATCTGCGACGACATCTAATTGAGTTAAAAGTGTATTCGTTGTTTCAATATCAGTTTCAATAGTTCCTAATTTTGTATTGGTTGTTTCAATATCAGTTTCAATTGTTCCTAATTTTGCTAATGAATTATCTGTGACAACATCTAATTGAGTTAAAAGTGTATTCGTTGATCCTACTAATGTTTCTAATCCATCTGTATTAACTTGAATAGCATCACCATCAATTACAATAGCAGCAGTATTAGAAATTATAGAATCTAATTTAGTATTTGTTAATTCAATATCAGTTTCAATAGTTCCTAATTTTGTTTCAACATTACCTAAATGAACCTCAGCCGCTGTATTTTTTGTTAGAATATTACTTGCGATTTGTCCTAATGTATCTCCAGTTCCATCGGTGTTTGCTGAAATTTTATTTTGAATATTATTTAACCTTGATGCTGTTAGAACACTTTGAGCTTCAATAGTATTTAGACTTGAATCTGCTGCATCAGTATCAACTAAAATAGCAGCTAATGTAGTATTAGTTGTAGCCTGTAAAGCTTCTAAATCGGCAACATTAATTTCAACATCTCCAACATTAACATTTATATTTGCAGTATTAGTAGCAATTTGATCAAGAACTGCTTTATTAGTTGAATCATTAACTAATAAATGATTTGTATTATCTAAATGCAAGGGCTGATTAACATTAACACTATTTTTTCCAAGAGCTAAAGACATTTTATATAATTATAAGAGATAAAAAATATAATAATAATATATATGGATGAAACCGATTTGAATATTCTTAAGATGTTAGAGCCTAAAAAATATGATAAACCTAAAAAGAAAATACCATTAAATAAATTATTTGACATGGTTAAAAAAAAAAAGAATAAAAAAAAGAAAAAAAAGACTTATTGATTGGCTGGTGTATGTTGTAAGAAGACTACATTAGAATCTTGTATATTATCAGTTATTGTTCCGTCAGGATCTAATATACGAACCTTAAATGAATCTATAATTATTGGTTCTCCTTTATGAATATATGGAATAGCTCCTGAGCCGTCCATAGCAGAAGTATAAGATAATGTTTGATAATATCTTGATACAATTGCAGATATTTTTGTATTTTGTATAGCCGAATTTACAGACCCTCGTATATCAGATTTAATACCTTTTCCATCTATTTCAATTAAATAATAAGGTAAAGAACCACCATTATTAATAGCATTTTTAGCGTATATTTGTTTTATAATTTGGCTGGTATCTTCTAAGGAATTAGGATCAGGTGCTACTCTTGGTGTTGTTTTATTCACAGCTGAATCTAATGAAGTAAAATTACCAGTTGTATTAACACCATCAGTTAAAGTAAATGTTATAGGTGATAAATTGGTTATCTGAACTCCAGCACTTTCAATACCTTGATAATCTGCTTGTTGTTTTCCATTACCATCAAAATCTCTAACACCGAAATTAGTTAAAATATCACTATTAAATCCTAACTTCTTAAACCATACTTCAACTGGTGCTAATTCTGTAAATCCTACGCCACCTATTTTATTAGCAACGAAGAATTGTTTAGGTGTTAAAGAACCACTACTTCCATTTAATACTTCCGTGAATCTTGTTCCCATTGCTGAAATAGCACCTTTTTGAACATAAAACGGTGAGTGAAGCTGTGAGAAGTAAAATTTCTGTTGGTCTACGTCAAATTCCATTCCTACCTGTGTTGATCCAAAAAGTAAATTATTGTTAACTGATTTTACAACACCTTCCCCATCGTGTCTACAGGCAAAAATTTCATCGTTAGCTGAATTAATTGCTGCTAATGTTGAACTCAAATTAAGATATGGGGAATTAAAAGTTCTTGAATCTTTCATATATTTATTTAGGTCACCATCAGGAACATCTGAATAATTAACAGTAGCCCCAGGATTAGAAATATTTTGATCAGATAATTTATCAGTCATTATACGAGCAAACTCCGAAGGATCGTAAGCACCAGCAGGAATAGTAAAATTGTATGTAAATATAAAAGGTGATAATTTAATACCGTTAAATGTATACGGTGTTGGTGTAATTATAGCATCGCCAGTAAATCCATTAAATCCTTTACCAATTACTATAAAAGGTGAATCTCTTACAAATGAATCTTTTTTGCAATCTAAAGGAAATCCATCAGGGAAACCATCAAAATCAGTTCTATAATCGTCCATATTATAAAAAGCGGTGTTCCTGTTACCTGATACAGGATTTACTCCAGCTCTGTTTAATTCTTTTTCAAAGTTGATTTCTTTAGTAATCTTAATAACAAATTTCATCTCTGTTCCAGTAATAGAAGTATATTTAAAGCGAAGAGAGCAGGGTTGTTGATTATCACTTATAGAATCATGAGGTTTTAATTGTAATGAAATTTGAGTTATTAAAACATTGTCATGATCGTCTACTCCTGTATTTTCACAAGCGACATAGTCAAAGCCGTCATTCAATCCTTTTACTAATGATGTGCCTGATGTGATAGTTCGTCTAAATGGTTGTAAAAGTGTATCGTCAACTCCATAATTATTTATATATAAAAAGTTTTTTATTGTAAAATTTGTTTGGTCTGCGTCAATAACTATTTTACCTGAATTTGTTGCAACTGAATCAACGAAAACTGAAGATAAAGCTAATTCATCATTTTCTCTTAAAACTAATGGATTATTTAATGTTACTTGAAATTCTCCAGCGTTTTTTAAATCTTGTAGTGTGCCGTCGGACGTGTCTTCTCGTAATTCAATTAAAATAGGATTAGACATTTTACTATTATGATATATTTTATTTTTTAGATTTTTCTTTTACCATCTCACTAAATTTTTTTCGTGCTGCTAATTGTTTTTCACTTGGTTTTTTTTTCTTTTTCATCTTTAATACTTTTTTAGTTCCATCTGCTTTAGTGACTGTTAAAGGTTCTTCTTCAGGTTCTTCTTTTTTCGGTTCTTCTTTAACTTCCACCTTAACATCATCTAATTTCTCAACTTCTTTTTTAACTTCTTTTTTAACTTTTTCTTTTTTGACTTTTTTTTGTTTTTCAAAATTTTCATCAGTTTTAATTGAAAGTTTAACTGCATTAGCTCCTTCTTCAACATTTATTTTAGGGTGTGTTCTAAGCATGTTAATAAGTTCGGCTTTTTTCAATTTAGAATATCCTGAAAATTTAACAATCTTATTAAAAGAACTGATCATTTTTTTCAATTCAGTAGTTGTATAATCTTCAAGTTTAACCATTTGTATATTATATTTCAATATTTTTTTTTCATTAAGTTTATAGATAATTTCACAATCAATAGACATTTTCATATTAGCAGACATTTTTATTAATAGTTATATAACGATAGATAACCTTAAGTATAGAAAAAAAATATAAAGTATTAATTATATATATGAATATAGGTTCAATATCAAAAAAAATAAGAACAAGAGAAACCCCTAAAGATGTTTTTTATACACCTGAAGTAGTTGCAAAAAAACATATTGAAATGATAGAATGTAAACAAAATGATATATGGTATGATGATAGTAAAGGTAAGGGAATTTATTATGATAATTTTCCTACTGAAAAAAAAGAATGGAGTGAAATTAGATTAGGTAAAGATTTATTTGATTTTGATAAACCTATAAATATAATATGTGGAAATCCCCCCTACAGCCTTATTAACAAAATATTAGAGAAAAGCGTTAGTCTAAAACCTCGTATTATTTCATATTTAATTGGGCAACAAAATTTCACACCTCATAGATTAAATTTTATGAATGATAACGGATATGGTTTAATTAAATTACATTTATTAAAAATAAGAGGTTTTTTTGGTTATTCGTATATTTGTATATGGGAAAAAAATAAGCCTGATATATTAACACATGAAACAAAAAATTATTATGGAGATTTTCCATTATGTGATAATGTAGATAAATATGGAAATAAAATTAAACAGAAAGACATTTAGAAATAGAAATACGATTTTTTAATATTTTAGAACAATATTGAGGGCGTTTTTGTAAATTGTATAAAACTTGATTATTAATATTAACATCATCAATGAAATAATTTTCTTGTAAATCTTTTTTAATAGCTATACATAAATCTTTCATGTTCAAAGCTTTTTGTTCTTTGAATTCTTTATTTGGTAATGTGAATGTGTAATCGTATAAACAACCTTTCATCTTAATAATATTACATAAGATATTCTTAAATCGTTTTTAAACTTAATTATTTTTTTTATAAATAGTTGAATAAAAAAAATATATTATCATATTATAAAATGAAGCTTATTAGATTAACCTCTGAAACAAATGACGGACGATTTGATAATGAATTTAATGACGAAATAACAATAAAACCAAATTCTAAAATTGCTCTTCAATCTATATCTGTTGAATCGGATATAACAGCATTAGTAATTGATGGAGATAATGACCAAGTTGAATTTGAAGTATCACCAGGAAATACAAGAACTATATCTTTAGATCACGCAACATACGACGAATTTAATAATCATTCTTTTTTAAATGATCTTCAATTAAAATTAAATCAGGGTTTGCAGTATTCAGATGGTCAAAGCACAGATAAATTTAGAAATGAGTTAGGGTTTCAAATGAAAGTTTCAGTTAGTGACAAAGGAAAAGTTAATGTTGGTATGTCTAATACACTTTATAATTATAATGCGTCATCTTTAGGAACTCAATTTAACGAAAATTCAGCAGGTAATTCAATTCAGGCATCAGGTATAAAAATAGCTTCTTTAACCAATACAGGTGTAGGACGAGCAGATTCTAAACATGGTCTTAATGCTATAAACCCTTTCACTACTGGTTGCGGAGTATTTAGAGTTAAAATATTTACTTGGGTAGATGATACATCAGGTGCTACTTCAGCTACTTCAGGTTTTGAATTTGGTTTGTGTGATTCTAATCCTTCTACATGGGATTTACCTGATGGAATGCCTGATAATGTTAAGACTTATGCTATAAGAGGATTTCAACCTGGAACAAATTATTATCAAAAATCAACCAACGCAGGAAATTTTGTAGATTCAAACCAAGCCCCCAATCCTACAACTTCAACAGCTGGTGATTGGCTTGAGATTTCTATTCAAGGTGCTAATATTGTTGGAACAATATTTCAAGCAACTCAGGCGAACGGTATTCCATTATTTACTCAACCTTACGAAGTTATTAATGGTGTTCCTAAGCCTTTATTTGGATATATCCTATTTCATGGTTCAAAAGCAAATATAGAACTTTATTCAACTGCATATACACCAGATCCATTTATAAGCCCAAGAATAACAGCAGAATTAAATGAAGAGTTATTTCCTTTACAAGCAGGAGCAAATCCATTAGACCCAAGAGCAAATATATCAACTAAAAAAATAGATTTTAAATCGTCTGAAATAGCATCATTTTTAGGGTTTAATGATATATCAAATACTATAGTGGGTCAAAATGTTCTCTTTATAGCAAGTATTTTATTCATAGCTCTTATTGAGAATGATGCTTTGTTAATACTATTAGAGAATTTACCTTTAGAATCTTATGACGGTTTTAAAAAAGGAAGAAAAAGTATTTTAGCATCAGTGCCTAATCCAAATTCAGGATCAAGAATAGTTTATGAACCAAATAACTTAAATTATATTGAATTAAATAATGCTAATGATGTTTCGTTAAGAAATATACGAGCAAAAATATTATATCAAGATTATACACCATTAAAAACAAGAGGATTATCGGTATTAAATGTTCTTCTTGATTAAAAAATGTTCTTCTTGATTAATAAAAAATATATTATAATATTAATAAAAAATGTCTTATAGATCAAAGATAAGTGTAAATCCTAATATAAATGTTCAAGGCTTACAGAGTGATATTTTAGCAAATCAACATGATCTACAATTAATTCAAATAGAAAATATAGAATTAACTAATAAATGGTTTGTTCAACAATTAGTTTTATTCGCAGATAATACAAATATATCAGCAGGTGCTAATATACAATCAAATAAAATTGATACATTATATTTAAATCCTCAACAAGACATAACTTTTTTCGGTGGGACAAATGATATATCTGTCGGTGTTTTTATTGATATTTCTTTTGACGGAAATCATTGGTTTGATTCAAATTTTCCAGTAGTTAAAAATACTTCAGCTGATTTTAGTGTAAGTTATCATACACAAGCAAGATATATAAGATTAAGATTTAATAATACATCAGCATCAACTAAAATAATTGAGAAATCCTATGCTGCATATAGATTTAATAAATATAAAGATAAATCAGGTGTAATAACAAGTTTAGATGCTAATACTAGTTTTATTACTATTTCTTAAAACCTATATCTTTTAAATCTTGTTCAAATTGTTTTTTAAAATCTATTTTCTTTTTTAAGATTTTTGTGGTTTCTTCATCTATGCCTACAAATTCTAAATCATTTACAAAAGTTGATTTCAAATCTTTAATAGAACCTTTTTTATCTTCAACAATCAAATGTATCTGATCAAAATATCTTGCTCTTGAAATCGCAGTATAAAATAATCTATTCTGCATTAGAGTTTTACCTTTTCTACTTTTAATATCAATGTAAATATTCTTATCAAATGTTTCACCTTGAACTGAATGAATAGTATAACCGTGTCTGAACTCTTTTTTACTTTTAACATCTTTATCAAATACTATTTCACCGTTTTTATAATCTCGTGTGTTAGAAGTTATTTTGAATTTTTGAATATCTTTAAACATTTCACCATATTTATTATCTTTGTAATAATTCAAAATAATATCTTCAGGTTTGTATTGTTTTTTTAATTCAGCTTTAGTAATAGTTTTAATACCTAAACTGAAATAATCAATATATTTTTTATCTCCGTTTTTTCTTAACAGATTATTCAAAGCGATCATTTTATTATCTTTGAACCGCCAGTTTTTTTTTAATCGTGTTATTTTATCAATACCTTTTCTATTCATTTGTTCCCCTTCACAAGGTGCTAACTGCATATCTATATCACCCATAAAAATTACTTTTCCTTGTGTATTTTTAATTATACATTGTTTTTGTTGTTCTGTAATCATGGAACACTCATCTAACAAAACGACAGAATATTTACTTAAAACATCATAGCCTACAATATCTTTATTAAATATATGAAAATGAACTGAAGATTGTAGTTTTTCTTCTTGTTCTCTTTCTAATTGTTTAGTTTGTGCTGTTGATAATTTCCACGAATGAGGAATATAACAAACATCAATCAAACCTTTATCCATAAAAATATTATGATAAGTTTTTCCAAGACCGCCTTCACCATCAAATAACTCTGTTTTATAAAATTTTCTTGGTTTTGCTTTCGGTAATGAATAATTAAATTGATTATCACTCAAAATACCACTTAAATATTCTTCACAAGGCGAATTATTAAAAGTCATTTTTGTTTTATAAGAAAAACTCTTATGAAGATTAATAGAATGTTCTTTATAATAAATACCATCAACACAAACCCTAACAAGTTTTTCAAAATCCATTTGTAAAAGCTGTTCTAACATAATTAACCTTTGATAAGCTGTAATTTGGGCTGTAATATGTTTTTTATTGAAACAATACTTTTTACTATAAATAATTTTAGCGGTGTTATTTTCATAATAAATATCAGCATTTTCATTATTCATAGATTTAAAATATTTTTGATCACCGTCCATATAGAATTTTTTAGTTTTACCAGTCATAGAAATCATACCGAAATATTTACAATAATAAGGAATTTTGATATCTTCGCCACTATCAAGCTGTTTAACAAGAACTTTTTTATTAATCATATCATTAGATAATTTCATATTAAACCCTGTTCCAAATGCTCCGTGTGTTATTTTGAAAGATGCTTTTTGTTCTGTTAATGCTCTTAGTTCTGCGTCTGTGTAAATATTATCATTATGAAACCAAGACAACATAACATTCAACATAATAAATTGTTCAGAACATTTAGTATAATTTAAATCAACAATTCTATATAATCCTTTTTGATCATAATTATCAACTTCTCTAAAATCTGTGATATGACCCATGAAACCATTATAATATTTAGATTGTTCAAAACAAGTATAAGCTTTAGTCATATCAATATGTTTTATCTCTTCAGGTATTTTTTTTTTAAGTTCTTCTGTATCAACAAAATCAATAGTTCCATTAAAATGTGTTCCTGCGTCAATAAAAGATTGTAATTCAGGATATTTCAAAGCATCAATTGCACAATTTTCTAATACTGTGTCCTTTTCAAAGTCTTTAACACAATTATAAAATTCGTCGTCTAAAACATAATAATTATCTAATGTGTTTAAATTACAAATACCATAAGCATTTTTTTTATATGTATTAAAAATTTTATCTTTATCTAATTCTTCTTTTAGTTTAATCATTTCTTTTTGTGAAATTTTAACAGGTTCATATTGTTTAAATAAATCATTATTAGTTGCGTATTCAACATGGTCAGAACGAGTATTTAAGAACTTGAATTTTTTTAATGGTTTTTTATTGCTTCTGTATTCAAATAATGGCTCTGTATTAAATGGTTGTTCTATGGCTACTTCAATTTGTAAATCTTCACACACATAGCATATATCATTCCTCTTGATACCATTAGCGTATTTATGTAAATAACCTTCTTTGAATTCGTTTTTTAATTGTTTTCCTTGTATTTTATTGACAAGACCTTGATACTTTTTTTTAGTTGCTTTTGCTTTTGTTCCATCAATAATATTAGTAAAATGTTGTAAAATAGGTGTAAAAAAACAATGACTAACACCATCTAAAAACGCTTGATCAAAAAATTTATAGTTAAGCTTTGTTTCTTTAGAAAAAATAAATGTAATTGTTTGAGGTGTTGCTAAACTGGGGTCATTCCATATCATATTTTCGCTGTCTTTAAAAAAATCTGTTCCGTATTCTTTCCAAAAATCATTATCAATATTATAATTATTATCAATCAGATTACCATCAACTGAACCATTAATAATAATTCTATAGTTTCCTGAAATACTATATTTATCAATAAGAACTTTTAATAAAAGGTTATTTTCAATTTCTTCGTCATAACTATAACTTGTATTGTTATTATTTAATTCATAAGAAAACTCTTCTGATTTATTTTTAATAGAGTTGAAAAAGCTTTGTGGTGCATAACTTGAACCAACCTTAACATTTTTAGATAAAAAAGAAGGTTTTGGTGTAAATTTTTTGTATCGTTTATCTCTTGGTATATTCTTAATGTTTTGCTTTCCTTCTCTGGGATCATAGTATTTAGTATTATCAGCATATAATGTAGTTTTACCTTGTTTTAATTGTTGTAAATTCCACGACAAAAATTTATTTGTAAATAAGCCGCTTCTCTTTATAAGTTTCGGTTTAGTAGTTGAAGTATCTTTTGAAAGTAATAATTTCAAACTTTCCATTTTATTATTATTAGACATTATAATATTATCATACATTTTAATTATTAGATATAAAACGAATTAAATTCTTAAGTCATTTTTTAAAATAATATATTAAATAAATATTAAGTCTTTTTCTAAATTCATTTTATAACAATAGATAAATGAACCAAATGGCGGAGTATATCCCTTACTTTCTTCATTTAATTTAGTAAATGTTAATCTCTTTATAGGTATTATCATTTGTATTTTATTAGAGTATAATTTTTGAAACCATTTTAAACATAATAAACAAGTTGGGATTATCATAATAAAAGGTTTATCTAATTCTTTAAGGCGTGTTAAAATCTCTTTTTTTTTAGAAAATGGAGGGTTATCTATTATGATCTCACCTTTGTTATTTTCAAAAAAATCTTCGTCTTCATGTATTATATCAAAACCCATTTCTTTAAAATATTCTTTTTGTTTTCCATCACAATAAAAAGGACACCATATTTTCTTATCAGTCGGTATATAATCTTTTATTCTTTCCCATACATTTTTATCAGTAGCATAATTATCATTGTCTTTATCTTTTGTGAAACTCATTTATACAAATATTACAGAAAAAAAATCTGTATATACTTTATAGATATGAGTGATAATGAAATTTTTGAAATAGATGAAGACGATTCTAAAGTATTTATTCCTAAGAGCAAAAACAAAGCAAATAAAAACAAAAAGAAGGCAAAAGCCGTCATGTCAGACGAAAGGCGAGAAAAACTGTTAGCCCAGCTAGCTAGAGGAAGAGCCACCAGTGCATTAAATAGAGCAAAAAAAGCAAAAGTAAAAAAGATTAAGAAGCAAGAAGAAGTAACAGAACAAGATGAAATTATTTATAAAGATATTGAAAAAAAGAAAAATAAAAAATCTAAAAGAGAGATGGAATTAGAAGCTGAATTAAATGCTCTTAAAAATAAAAAACCTTTAAAACCTATTGCTGAAGAACAAGCACCAGTAATAGCAACAGAGAATTCTGATGACGAAGATATGTTTGAACAACCAAATGTTAAAATAAAATTTGATCAAAAAACAAAACGATTAACAGATAGCGAAGATGATGATGAACAAATTGAAAAACAAATACAAAAGCTACAGGCAAAGAAAAAGAAAAAACCTCTTACCACGATAAAACCTGAAAGCAAATCTCAACCAATAAATATACCACCAGTTGTAAATAAAAAATCTAAACCATGGGAAATATCTCATTTATGGGCTTTAGATTAATTTTTTAACAGCCATATCGTAATAATCTTTTTCAAGTTCTATTCCTATATAATTAACACCTAACTCTTTACACGCAACACCTATAGACCCTGTGCCCATAAAACAATCTAAAACAACACAATCATCAGTAATAATATTTTTTAATATATGAGCATGTAAGTCTGTTGGCTTTTGTGCAGGGTGGTCTTTTGTATTTGCTTTAACAACTTTATATTTAAATATATCACCTGTTCCACATTTTATAGGTTTCATTTTAGGTCGTTCACCACATAAAATTAATTCGTGTTGATGTCTAAATGTATATCCTAAACTACAACTAATCTTATCCCAAACAAAGCAACGCATTTTTTTAACATACGGATATAAATGTATATAAAACATAGGGTAAGAGTCAGAATTACAATATATTAATACTATACCATCATCTTTTAAAACTCTATCTATTTTACTAATAAATGTTTTATAAAAACTTTCTAATATCCCCATTTCGCTTAATGATTTTTTATATTTAGTTAATGTGCTGGAATGTTGTGGAGGTATATATGGGGGGTCAGTATATAAAATATCTACTGAATTACTTTCTAATTTATCTAATTCATCAAGACAATCACCATTAATTAAAGATATCATTTATAATTCGGTTATAGATTTATTTTGAGCTACAGACGAATAATATTGCGTTTTTTAACTTTATATTATTTAATTTTATATTTTTATATGAGCAATATGTTAGAAGGTGAATATTTAGATTTAGTCAAACAATTAAAAGATAAATATGATGAGATAGAAGCTAAATTAGATACAATTGAAAGAAGAGATAAAGAATTAAGAAAAGATTTTACTACTGCATACGGCGTTATTAGGTTATTGGATCATTTAATATCAAGTTCTGTTGTTGGATTTGATGATGAAGTTGTAATTATGGTTGAGGTTTTAAGAGGTTTTTTATCAGATTGTGTAGATAAACATATTTTAGTTTAGGTATTTTTTAATTCAAATATTTAGAAGTATCAATAACATTAAAATCTTTATCTAAATAAAATTTATCTTTTTCATTTGAATAATTAACATAAATGAAATCTCTCTTATTTTTAAGGTTGTCATCTAACATTTTAAAAAACTGCTTTTTAGATTGTAAATAATTATTATCAGTTTCAAATAGTTCTCTTTGCCTCATAGATGAATTATAAAAAAATATTGATGTTGCGTTGCTGCGTTGCCCTGTTGAGATCTGAACATAAAGTTGCGAACTTACACATATTGAAATCATATTTTTTCTACCGTTCATGAAGACTCTATTTATAGCATTATACATACCTGATTTCAACGATCCGTCAAAACTCATATCATCTAGTATTATTAAAGAATTCAGTTTTTTCTTATCTTTTACACCATCTTCTAAATTATCCTCGTATTCATCAACTAATGAATCATACAATGCATTTAAGACATCGTCATCATATTCCGTAAAAATATTATCGGCAGGTATATCCTTACCATCTTCAGAAGCTATCACATTCATTTTATAATCATTTTTCATAGGGCTAAACAGGAATATTCTCTCACCTAAAAAATCATTCTTATAAAAGTTAGGTAATAGTAAAAGCCCACCAATTAAAGAAGTTTTTCCAAGACCTGACCGACCGCAAATAATCATTCTGAAGGGAACATTATCTATTATATCTTTTTCAGTTGTATTACTATCAGTTTTATCAATCATTTTGTATAGCTTCAATTTTTTACTCATATTGATAATATAATATATATTAATATTATAAAATGAATGATCAAGCACAATACTCTAATATGATGAATCAAATTAACGCCATTAATTCGCAAGGTAGGCAGATTGTTAATGAAAAAAAAGAAGATGCTCAAGAGAAACTTGATGAATATAAAAAAACTTTAGAAATGACAACGGAAGGTATTGGTGGCGGTATACTTCATGATGTAGGAATGAATCTTATCACAAAAGGTTTAAAGTCTTTAAAGGATAAAATACCTGTTCCTACAGAGGAATTAGAAAAAATGGTTCAAGATTATAAGGACGGAGGAGCGAAAAAAATGTTTGAAGGTATGACTAAAAGGGGTTATTCAAAAGCTAAAACTAAAATATTTGGAAATGTTGAAGACGGAGAAGATGGTGAAAATGCAGTAAAAAAAGTATTTGGAAAATTGTTTAAGACAGCTAAATCTCAATCACCTTCAACTATTTCAACTAATGTTGAAGATAATTTGATACCTTTAGAACCTACTACTAAAAA
>Ga0209634_1001697_pt1 | contig 15965 bp, 26 predicted proteins | sample LinPmetageLP40_FD_184043 | JGI IMG/M metagenome (GOLD analysis project Ga0209634, IMG submission 184043) | Marine viral communities from the Pacific Ocean - LP-40 (SPAdes) (version 2) | ecosystem: Environmental > Aquatic > Marine > Oceanic | place: Pacific Ocean | collected 2010-08-26
CAATAAATTTGATGATTAAGGCGCGTTGTTGATTCGTCCCATTCGCCAACCATTGTTTCAATTAAATCCGCGCAGTGGTCAGCGTCTTCGTCGTTGTTCCAATCACTGGTGTCTATATGAAATTTTAGATTAAAGTGGGTTATCTCTTTCATGCTTCTTGCTCCTTTTCTATCTCAAGGTGCTCTGCCTCTCTAATTTCTTGTTTTGTTTCTCGCACGAAACGCTGCGCTTTTCGATACGCTGATTCGCCACCAATATGTGACTCGAAAAATTCCTCTCGATAAGTTCGATAATCCCAATTGGTAAACTCGCTGGGATAGGTAACCAACCACCCATGATAATATCGGCGCATTTTTACGTCTGTTTGGTTGCTCATAGCGACACCTCTTTCTCGATCTTAGCTTTTATCTTGTTAAGTTCTTCTAGGTAACCTTCGGCATCTTCCTGCGAATATTCCTGCGCCCAAAAATACTTTTCTTCTACCTGTTCTTTTTGGTGCTCAAGTTCTTGCAGTTCTTGATTGATGCCAAGCTCAAAATATGGGGAGAATGTTTCCACCGCTGGAACATGCCCATCATCGTGTTCTGTGAGCGCATCTAATTGCAGCGATACATTCCAAGCACCACCGCTGGCAAGCTCTTTCGCTTCTTTCCAAGCCTTTTCCCAACCCTCAGCAGAATAATCAAAAACTTCAGAGACTGGACGCCAATTAGTGTCAAAAGTTGACTGATACCGTTCCCAATGCGGTAACGAATAAGAGTACAAAACGTACTCAAAAGTGATTTTAAAACAACCACCGATTATATCGTCACTGGTGTTAGATGGGTTCCTGTAGGGTTCAACACCTTCTTGCCATATAAAACACTCTCCTTCTTCAATCACTAACTCAGGGTTGAATTGCAATTTTTCCGCGAAGACTCTCATCTCTTTTTCGCTTAGGTATTCGTGTCTTTTAGATCCGGGTTCTTGAAACCAAACTGTGTACTCGTTTCCGTAATCACTTTCCATTTCTATGATCTCCTTATTTTTATTTTGGCGGGAAAAAATCCCCACCCACCAACCCACTCACGACGAATGGGTTCTAGGGTAGGGACTTACCGTCGGTTCATTCGATACAGCACAGTTTCCGGGGGCAAGGATTTAGCCAACTCGTCGAAATACACAAACTTATAATGATCTGCCTTGCAGTTCCAGCAAGATTGCGCGAAGTCTCCACCATGTAGGTAGTGATGTGTCTGCTGGTGTTTGCACTCAGCGCAAACGATCCAGTCGCCCAGCGAGACGCCCAAAAGCTTGAGGCGTTTCTTCTTTAAAACGTCACCGGCACTGACCTTTTGTAAGCGCACGCTTAGGTTTCTGCCGCCTGTTGGTGCTGACTGACTCATAGCCTAACCTCCCGTAACGCCTTCTCAGCAGCCACTGCTCGATCCGCAGCCGCAGCCATTCGATGTAGCTCCTCAATGGCGGCTTGCTTTCCCTTGGTGCCACCGTCTTGCAATATAAGAGCGATGTATTTGGCTGCGACGTTCCAGCTCATTTCGATTGTTAATTCGTCACTCATGACTGCACCTCCAAAGCCGTGACATCGAGGTCATCGCTGGCGAGGTTCGACAGTTCAGGTTGTCGGGTGACGTTCACGCAGAGCACAGACTGCCCCATGTTGTCGATCACAAATGAGAACGCGATGGTGTCGCCCACCCCAGCCTGAGCGCGAAGATCACCGGCAGGGATCGAGTACCGCTTGTCTTTCCGTCCGCCCTTGCCATTGACTCGGTAGAATCGAATTACCGACTCGGTGCCATCGGTGAACCGTAGCGGCAGTTCGCGCTTAACACCGCTGGGGATCGACTCGAAGTCGACGCCGAACAGTCGCGCCAGAGCGGTTAGCTCAGCGAAGCAGTCGGGGTTGCCCTTCTCGATCATCGTCTTGGTCAGGGTCTTGGCGACTACTGGGATTAGTTTTGCTGGTTGCATTGCATGCTCCTAGTTTTTTTGTTTGAAGGGGTCAGTGGCTTCACTCGCTGCTGCCGTTGGAGCTTTGCCAGACACGCAGAAGTGAGTCGCGGTTTCCCAACAAATGCGCCCCGGCTGGTAGTCGCCGCGCTGGCTGAGAGCGCTTTGGTATTGGGCCATCCAGAGCGCCCGGTATGCTTTTTCGTGTTTGTTCATTTCATATCCTTATTTTTATTTTGGCGGGAAAAAATCTCCACCCACCAGCCCATTGATTCCGAATGGGCTGTAGGGTAAAGACTTAACCTATGCCGCCACCTCCGCACTCACTGGTTGCTGTTTCTCAATCCACTCCACTGCTTTTTGAGCTAAAGCTGAAGCCCTGAAAAACGCCCGGTGATCGTCTTTTAGACACTTGATCCAATTGTTGAGGTACTTTGCGTGGTCGGCTCTTGGAGCGGCAGACACGCCTAGAAGTGCGGATTGATACGCCGCAGCCAGTTCAGCGACTAGCTCCTCTCTGGCATATCCATCGGAGCCGAAACCGCTGCCCATTTTGCGATCCAGTCGAGACTTGTGACCCGTGGCATGGGCGAGTTCATGCAGTAGCGTAGAGTCTCGCGTTTCGCTGGCGGTGCTGGTCTCAGTAGCGGTGAAACCTTCGCGTGGAGGAATGCTGATCAGGTCATGCATTGGCGAATAGAAGGCTCTGCCGTCAGGGTTCGTTGTGACCTCGATGCCGGTATTGGCAACCCAAGCCTCTACGGCTGCGTTAGCGTGAGTTTCGTCGGCGTAGATAATTCTCTCAGGCTCCTCGAACACCTTGACGCTTGGGTCGAGTTGGTCAGACCTAAAGACGCGAAAGTTTTTCATGACCGGGATCGTTTTGTCCTCTCCCGAATCGCGATCCTTCACCTTGGTCTGCTTGAAAAAGACAATGGTCGTTGACTTCGATCCCGGGGCGACTTGGTAGCCCTTCGACTCCCACTGAGCGTAGGTCGCCCAGTAGCTTTCAGTCAGTCCTAGCAGCCAAATGTTGACGCCGTTGTAGCGGTTGCCGGTGATCCCGTTGCGGGGTATGCCTACCGGGACGCTAGATCGCATCGGGTTGATCCAATCCGCGCCGTGCGTTTGCATCGCGGTGAGCATTTGCTCGTTAATTTCTTTGTAGTTGATCTTCATCGGGCACCTCCAAGGGCGAGAGCAAGCGGAGACTTTTGCTCAACTGTGATGGCTATGCCAAGCGCTCTGATTGTGCTGATCACGTCCAGCGTAAGGGTTTTGGTGTTGGCGATGCGAGCAAACAACTTTGCGTGCTGGCACACTGGGTACACTACTTCTGTGCCGTATTGGTTTTTGATTGTTACAATTATTTCCTGAACCATGACTGTTCCTTGTTGGTTATCTAAGACGCCTCGCGGCGTTTCGGCTGGTTACCAACCAGCACTCATCAGTTAGAAATGGTAGCGATCCAAGCGATCCAAATGCCGCTGATAAGCCTGCTCGGCTGATGAGCAATAGCCTTGCCAATGCGCCCAGATTCGGGCGGGGCTGCTGCTTTGGTGCAACCAGTGCTCCCCGGTGGCAGATCCGACAAAGCGGATTCCATCGGGTCCGGTATGCGCGGACAATTCCACGCCGTTGCCGAGTTGGTGGCTTAAAGTCTTCATAACTGACCATCCGAATTCAGGGTGGCTTTGATCTTGGCGAGTCGGTTGTGCAACATTCTTAAGCTAGAGGCATAGCGTGCTGACTCGAGGCGAAATTGCGATTGTTCGTAATCGAGTTCAGGTGCGACAAAGAGGTTGTCAGCGGCGATGTATAGGCGATCATTCAAGCGCTCGCGGGGGTTGCTCTCAATGACGGCGCGAATCATTCCGCTGGCAAGGCGAGGAATTACATAGCCCTCGGCAGTCCAACCCGCATAGTCAAAGCCTTTGACAATGATCCAGCTCTGCACGGTTGCGTCGACCCGGAAGTTGCTTGGGAGGTAAGACTCAACTTCCTTGGCGGTAGTGCCTTCTTTGGTCACGCGAATGGTGATTTCATCGTCCCCGGATTCTTTAAGTTCATCGTCGGTGCGACCAGCCGCAAATATGTTGGCGTGCAGTTGCTTGTAGGTGTTTGCAATTTCTCGCTTGGGCAATTGCTGCTCGATTTCCTGAACCACGCCGAACCACTTCTCTTCGGCTCGCAAGTGCTTCTTCGCTGCGGCTTGTTGCTCCGCATCGAACTCTCCATACCCTTTGCCTTCTTCTGCTAAAGCGGCTGCGTCGACGTGAAAATCAACTTTTCGGTCAGCAACCGCTAATCGGTTGACCAGCTTTTGGTGTTTTGGGTTGACGGCGGCAATGCCGCGTGCTGCTTCGAGGTAATTTAAAAGTGTATCCATGTTGCATCCTTGCTATGAAAGGGGTGTATCTCACCCCGGTTAGGATCTTATACGTTGAATTTGAATGGCGTGCAAGCTTTTCTCATGCGAAAATGTAAAAAAAAATCTAAAGGTTAAAAACGTGGACCAGAACAATCGGCTGGATCGAATCGAGAGCAAGCTGGACTTGATGCAGCAAACCTTGGCGGACCTTGCACGGATCGATGAACGCCAAGACTCACTTGAACAGCGAATTAACCGGCATGAATTGAGGCTGGATTTGATTGAGCAGATGGGGCAAAAAACGAGCGACGAAGTCATCAAAATAGGCGGCAAAGGCGTTGTCATTGAACGGGCAGCGTGGATTTTATTTGCCGCAGCAGTTGCCAGTGCCTCCCATTTTTTTTAGCGCGGAAAAGAAAAAAGGAAACCCCTCAATGCCAACCCCTCCAGTAGTAGTAGAACAACCAGTAGTAGAAGAAGAGCGAAAGCTCACCGACAGACAAGAACGCTTTGTTGTCGCGTTCCTTGGCTGTGCCAATGGAGCTGAAGCTGCAAGGACAGCAGGTTACAGCGAAAAGACAGCAAGAGAGATGGCTTATGAGAACCTCTCAAAACCTCACATAGCTTTAGCGATTAAGCGGAAAAGGGACCAAATAATGAAAGATGAAGAGAGCAAAGTGGATTGGCTTATTAGTCGTTTGACAGCCGAAGCTACCGATGGCGAGAACGGCGAATCGACAAGGGTCCGGGCATTGGAGATCTTAGGCAAAGTCTACGGAGCCTACGCCCCTGAAAAGACCGAGGTCACCCAATTTGATGGAGCTTTCTTGGCAGATCTTGACAGTTTGCCTGTAGAGCAGGAAGAAAACCCCAGCGAAATCAGTGACTTACACTGAGCGACCATGACCTAGGCTAGGTGGTGTCTACCCACAATGCACCGACAACAAGATGCATGGGAGGGGGGGGGTGGCAGATGGAGGATCGCGGCGCATGCCGTGCATGTGGTTCCATGTAGGACATCTCTAGATCTCAGCCCTAATTTTCACGTCCCCATTCAAGGGGGGCATAGCTTATGAGAGTACCTACTATGAATAATTACATGATGAGATTTGAAACTGCTGCGAATTACCTTGATATGAGCGATGACAGCTTCTTAGAGAGCGTTGCACCGTTCCTTGACACGATCACCATAGAGGAAACTCCATACGTCCTACGGGCAGATGTGGAGCTTCTGGTGCAGATGTTTTTTCGCAGTCCGGGTAAGGACAATGTTGTGAAATTGCACCCTGTTCCATAGGGGGGTGGTCAATATGAGAGTACCTGTTGTAAGTAAGTACCCACTAACATAGTCAAATTAAATAGGGGGGTGGTGAATATGAGAGTACCTCATGGTTTGGCGGATACCTCTTCCGCCATATAGTTGTGTAAGTTGTTGTTTTATATAGGGTTATTTGCCCAGGGTAATATTTGTGGTGCCTTTTATGGTGCCTTTGTAAGGAAATGAAGTACATATGCCAAATATACGGAACAGATTATTGTCAGGCGTTTAGGGAGGAGTTTGAAACTCCACAGATATCCAACCCCAAAGTTAAATATTGATAACGCTGATATGTGCTTTATAATCATTAGATTGTTTTATTAGTCAATAGGGTATTATGTCTTTATATAGAAACATAGCTAAGAAGCGTGCATCAGGACGCACTATGCGGAAGAAGGGTGACGCTGGTGCGCCTTCCGACCAAGATTTTAAAAACGCGGCTAAGACTGCAAAGAAGAAGAAGCCCAAGTAATGGCTACGCCTCGTAAGGGTAAAGCCAAGGTCAAGGTTACTGCGTCAGGCAAACGTGTTTCCTACGGGCAAGCTGGCAAAGCTGCTGATGGCGGGAAAAGAGTAAAGCCCGGAACAGGCAAAGGTAATTCGTATTGTGCTCGATCACTGGGAATCAAGAAGCGGTTATCGAAAGAAAAGCAGAACGACCCCAACACCCCTAACAACTTGAGCCGAAAGCGTTGGAAATGCTCAGGGGCTAAATCAACTAAATAAGGTTAACGAGATGGCGAAAGGTGTCGGACATTTTTTCAAAGACGGGTCTCTACATGAGGGCGGCTCTCATAAGATGCCAAACGGAGAGGTCCATTCAGGAGCGAAGCACACTTCATCAAGTCGGCGGTTGTTCCATATAGAAGAACTAGGCAAAGCAGCAAAGGAGAAAGCGATGAACTATGGAAGCAAAAAACCTAAGAACAAAAAGCCGGTGTCAAAAAAAGCTCCTGCCCCTAAAAAGGGGTACAAGAACAAATGAAGAAAAAGAGTTGCGACCATCGCGAGAAGTTAGGTAGCAAGGGTGATCTACGCCGCCCTACAAATACTAAAAAGTTTTCTGATAACTACGACAAGATTTTTGCAAAGAAGAAGTCCGCAGATGGGTGAGATTATTCTCGAAAGATTTTGCTACCACCCCAACGCGACTCTAGGCGTAATCCGATTGGACGGTGATATTTTTTATACTGTTGAGCGTCCTTGGCTGGACAACAAGCCAAACGTGTCTTGCATCCCGGAGGGAGAGTATGAGATGAGTTGGCGTACCTCTCCTAGGTTTGGGGAGACTTGGCATATTAAGGATGTCCCGGACAGGACTCATATTCTTATTCACGTCGCGAATTTTTCAAAAGACGTGCAAGGCTGTATCGGCTTGGGGTGTGAGTTGATGGGAGACACGGTTGCTGTTAGTCAAAGCAAAGCTGCGGTTGCGCTGTTTGAGTATCTAACGGAAGGCAAAGAATGGACGATAAAGATCGTCAATGCTCCTACTGCGGCACTCTAGAATCACTTTTAGTTGATCGAGACCTTTGTGAAAGTTGCAAATGGAAGCTCGTAAAGAAGAGCGATGAGGACAGCCTTCCTAATTATCTAAGGAGTCGAATCAGAGTTGCTAAAGCTCGCGTTCGTAAAAAGGGACTTATCTTCTCTCTAAGTCTGGATGAAGCAGTTCAGATTTGGGAAGAGCAAAAGGGAAGTTGCGCTGTGACCGGGCTTTACATGACCCACACCGCAAGTAACTTTGAGTTTGCTGCTTCATTGGACCGGATAGACAACAATCTTGGATACGACAAAAGCAATGTAAGGCTGGTTTGCTCCCGCGTTAACACGATGCGAAATGACCTAGACACTGAGATGCTTATTTTTTGGGCTAAGGCGATATGCAAAAACAATGAAAATTGAAGACGCCGCTAGAATTTTAAAAGCGGATTTCCCGTTATACGCCGAAAAAATTCTTAAAGTAATTACTAAAGAGGGTGAGGTTAGACCCTTTGTTCTAAACCCTGGGCAGATAGCCGTCCACAAGCAGCTAGAAAACCAGCTTGAAGAGACTGGTCGAATCAGAGCTTTATGTTTAAAAGCCCGGCAGGTAGGCATCAGCACCTATGTCGAAGGGCGATACTTTTGGAGGATCACTCAGACCCGCAATGCCAACGCCTTCGTACTATCACACCTTGCAGAATCGACTAACTCGATCTTCAACATGGTTAAGCATTTTTATGAAAATGTACCTCACCCGGCTTTTAAGCCACCTCTTTCATCGCAGTCCGCGCAGACGCTTGCATTTGACGGTCTCAACTCCCGATACAGAGTTGGTACAGCCCGGTCAACTCAAACAGGTAGAGGTCAGACCAATAGGTTTGTTCATGGATCAGAAGTAGCTTTCTATCCACAGGGAGCGGACATAGTCGCTGGCTTACTCCAAACGGTGGGCGGTCAGGGTTCAGAAGTAATTCTAGAATCTACTGCTAACGGTGCTGGTGGTTGGTTCTATGATCAGTGCATGAAGTCTTTGCGCGGAGAGACAGAGTGGGTAGTTTGTTTTGTCCCTTGGTTTTGGATGCCCGAATACCAAAGGAAGCCAAGCCCTTATTTTGAGGCTACTCCAGAGGAGTACAAGATTGCTCAGATGTATAATCTCAGCGATGCCCAGTTGTGTTTCCGCCGCGCAAAAATTGATGAGCTAGGTGGCACTGACCTTTTCAAGCAAGAGTATCCAAGTAACCCCTTAGAAAGCTTCCTTACATCTGGTAGATGTTTTGTTGAAGACTCCGTGTTAAGAAGTGCCGAGTCAGAGTGCTACACCCATGACTTCCGTGGGGACTTCAGAAACGGCGCACTGTCCAGTCACTCTCACGGTCCTTACAAGGAGTGGTATCCACCATCGCAAGACGAATCTTATTGTATCGGAGTGGATGTGGCGGAGGGTCTTTCATACGGAGACTACTCCTGCGCTCAGGTTCTGGATTCGTTAGGCAGGCAAGTAGCTTGTTGGCACGGGCATATAGATCCGTTTGAGTGGGGTAATGTAGTCAAAGAGTTAGGTCAGCGATTCAATAATGCTTACGTCATTGTTGAGCGTAACAACCACGGACTGACTACGTTGAGAAGGATGCAGGAAATAAGCTATCCCAACCTGTTTGTAGAGTCCTCGGTAGACAATGCTTACGGTGACAAGCTAACAAAACGCGGAGGTTTTCTTACTACTTCAAAAACCAAACCGCTGATTATTGACAACCTTGCAGCGATACTCAGACAGGGTGAATCTGGCATTGCGGATCAAGAGCTTGTGAACGAATTACGGACGTATGTCATTGATGATAAAGGGTCTTTTAATTCTCAGTCAGGGTGTTATGATGACCGAGTAATGGCTTTTGCTATTGCTTTGCATGGACTTGCATCAATGCCCCGACCAAGGGCAAATATTATTCAAAAACGCTTCAAATCAATTGATGCGGTTGCAGGATATTAGATGAGTGAAGTCCAGTTTGAAGTGATAGAAACGTCTGACGGAGCGCAAGAGCAAGAGTTACTCAACTTAGGCTCACGCCTGTCATCTACATTTCAAGAATATAAAGACGCTAGAAAAGAAACTGAAAATCAGTGGATCAAAGATCTGCGTCAATTTCAGGGAATGTACGAGCCTGACGTTTTAGCAAGGCTTAACGAGTCTGGCGCTAGATCAAAAGTTTTTGTCGGACTCACCCGCACTAAAGTCATGGCTGCTTACAGCAGAATCATCGACCTTCTATTCCAACACGGCGATGCATACTTCGCTGTAGAGCCAACAGCAATACCTCAGATCGATCCAATGGAGATGATGAAGATCAGAGAAGCTGCCGCGCAGCAGATTGCTATGGCTAGTGGCATGGACCCATCTCAAAACGAAGATTTGATTGCTCAACGAATGCAAGAACTTGAAGGCGAGTTTTTGGATATTGAAAAAAAGATAGCGCATGAAGCAGCCGAAGAGATGTCTACGGTTATTCAAGATCAACTTCAAGAATCTAATGCAGAGCAGAAGCTAAAAGAAAGCATGCTGGAAGCTTGCATATTCGGAAGTGGTGCCATTAAGGCAGGCACTGTCCGTATTGATCGAAAGCAAAGTTATTCAAAAATGACCGACCCCACAACAGGGCAAACAAGTTTTGCATTAGCTCAAATAGAGCAGGCTGCGCCAGAGGTGGAAAGTGTTTCAATTTTTGATCTTTACCCAGATCCATATTGCACATCTCTCAGGGATTGTGATGGGCTGTTTCGTCGGCATGTATTAACCCGCAAACAGTTCAGAGCACTGATGGATTTGCCGGGGTTTGATGCTTCGATGGTTAAGTACCTATTAAAGAACAACCGCAACGGCAACCACACCGAAGAAAATCATGAGCGGACCCGCAGGAATATTGCTGGCATTCATGAGCATTCTGAGTCTCACCGATTTGAAGTCCTAGAATATTGGGGCAGCATTGATGGATATGAGATGAAAGAGCATGGCATAGAGTTGCCAGAAGACGCTGATGAATCGGAAGACTTCTCCTCTTGCGTGTGGATGTGCGGCGGGAAAGTTTTAAAGGTCATGCTAAACCCTATCGGTGGCTATGACGTTCCTTATCATATATTTCCGTATGAGCGTTCCCCGCACCAGTTCTGGGGGACAGGTGTTCCTCGAATGATGCGTGACTCTCAGGTCACAATGAATGCCGCAACCAGAATCTGGATAGATAACCTCGCGTTAAGTTCAGGTCCAATGGTTGAAGTAAATACAGATCTGTTAGCTGCCGGGGAAGACCCGACAGACATTCACCCTTGGCGCGTCTGGTTGCGTGAAGGTGGTGACGGATCTATGCCAGCAGTTCGCTGGTATCAGCCCATAGCTAACGCTAATGGTCTTAACCAGATTGTTGAATTGTTTAGACGGTTTGCTGATGAGACTACGTCTCTGCCAAGTTATACACATGGCGAACAAACCAAAAGCCTAAATAAAACTGCAACGGGCATGTCTATGTTAATGGGCGCTGCTAACGTGGCATTGAAAAGTACCATTAAGAATATAGATGATTTTTTGTTAGAGCCGATGGTAGAGGCTTTATTCCACTTCAATATGGAGTTTGGAACTAATGAAAAAGCCAAGGGTGATCTAAAGATCATCCCGAGAGGTAGCACTGCTCTCGTACAAAAGGAAGTGCAATCACAACGACTCCTCCAATTCTTGTCGCTTGTATCAAACCCTATGGACGCAGCACTCGTAGATCGGAATCAATTATTACGCGATATAGCGCAATCATTAGATATTGATCCCGATGAAGTTATTAAGTCTGAAGAGAGATTACAAGCTGAACAAGCACTCCAAAATCAAGCTCTCGCAGGAGCAGTCCCAGGCGGTCCTATGGCTCAGGAGCCAGACCCAATGGGACTTAGTCTCGGACCTGTTGCGTAACAGGTTAGAAGACTCTCAGCAGCGATTAGAGCAAGCAGACGAAAAGAATTTTCGGTTTGAGCAAGGGCGAGTTTCAGAACTTCGCTTCATGCTTGATCTTGAGGATACGGCGAAAGCCGTTCTAGATAAAACTCGGACCCCTAACCGGCTATCCGCAATTGATTAACGAACATCCTTAGCGGGACTCGTAGGAAAATTATGACTAGAAGAAATGACCCGGAGCAACTAGAAGCAGAAGCCAAAGAAATGATGGAGCAAATGTTAAAGGCTGCGGCTGGACCCTCGGCAGAGGATACCCAGCAAGAACCAGAGACAGAGTTTCAAGAAGCCCCCATAGAACCTGTGGATACGGCGGAATACTTGGCGGAAGAGGTGACTGATGAAGAAGATAGCGGCGATAAATCTTCATTAGAGACTGCTTTAGAAAAAGCAGAACGAGCTATGAAAGGTGCTCAGGCGAAGATGACTCATGCAACTCAAGAGGCTTCTGAGCTAAGACGGCAAAATGCTGAACTAGCAAAGACTCTGAAAGAGATGCAGGGACAACTAGCGGAAGGACAGAAGGACAATGAAAGGTTGCAACAACTGCGGGAGGATTATCCCGACTTCGCACCAGTATTGGACGAACTGAACCGGACGCAAGAAGAAGTGCAGAACCAAAGGGCTACTTTGGCAGCGCAAGAACAAAAGGCATTTGAAGATGCCCAGAATGCAGCACAAGACGCTCATTTCGAGCGGATACAAGCTGTTCATCCAGACGTAGAGTCAATAACTCAAACGTCAGACTGGTCACTTTGGCTTGATAGTCAGAATTCCGTGATACAGGAATGGGTCAACTCTGGGACTTCTAACGATGTGAATGCTGTTCTTTCGCAGTTTAAGCGGGACTTAGGTTTGGATTCTTCTACGCCGCAAGAGACGCCTCTTGAGCGAGCAAAAGCGGTTGCAGAACCGAAGATGCCAAAAGCTCGAAAGGCAAACACAACTGGCGAAAGACGAACTTGGACTGTAGATGAAATCAAACGGATGTCGAACGAAGAATTCGAGAAGCATCAAGTTGAAATTTTATCAGCACAGAATCAAGGGAGAATTCGCCGTTAAAATTAAACTCTTGTGAGGATTTTTAACCATGTCTTTTTCTCAATTTTCTACAGGTACAACGTCTGAAGTAAACTTTATACCAGCTATTTTTTCAAAATTATTACAGTCTAAGTTTTATAAACAGTCTGTATTACCAGCAATTTCCAACACGGCATACGAAGGGGAAATTACTGGAGCCGGGGAGAAAGTTGTCATAAGAACCGTACCAGCGGTAACCATTAACGACTATGCAGGATCGATTACGACTCAAGAGCTTACGACAGCCAAAGTTGAGCTTCTAATCGATAAGGCGAAATATTATAGTTTCAAAGTTGACGATGTTTTGGCAGCGCAAGCAGATATTAATTTGCTTGAAGCAGCTAGCTCTGACGCTTCTGAGGGTATGAGAATCGCTGTTGAGACAGACGTTTTAGCAGGAGCGGTTACTGGCGCTACGACTATCCAGTCGCAAGCCACGATCTCAGCTAGTAACGTCCTAACCAGCATCCTAAGCATGTCTACTGCTCTAGACAATCTAAACATTCCAGAGGAAGGGCGATTCATCGTTCTAAGCCCTGAGTTTGTTTCGTTGCTAAAGCAATCTGAGCTTCGTCAAGCTTACTTAACTGGTGATGACACCTCTCCTTTGCGTAATGGCAAAGTTGGAGTGGTTGATCGTTTCACGGTTTATCAGAGCAACATGCTCTACACACCCGGCTCAGGCTCAGACAGTGGTTATACCCACGTTTTAGCTGGTCACCCCAAAGCAATTTCCTTTGCGTCTCAGTTCACTAATGCTGAAACCGTAAGAATGGAAAGCACCTTTGGTGATCAAATTAGAGGGTTAAAAGTGTTCGGTAGCAAGGTTGTTACCCCTGACGCCCTTGTTGTCGGTAAGTGGACGTAACAGTCCTCTTTGAAGGGGGAGGGTTTCCTCCCCCTTCTTTTTTATAGGAAAAACTTATGTCTGCACAGACCGAAAAAGATTCTTTGTTTGAAGAAGCTAAAGAAAAGTTTGATGTAAAACTGGATAGAAGGTTGAAGTTATCAGAACTTAAAGATCAATTAGAACGTCTGGCTCAAGATAAAGAAAACCCTCCACAACAGGAGGCTGCTCGCAGACCTAAGATAGTAAGAAACATATTCACTGGAAACGAATTTGGTTATAGCGATTTGTTTTCGGGCAATCCAGATTTAGAAATTATTGAGTGGGAGACTGACGATGGCGACAACTAAAGTCGTAGACGTACTGGGTCGTGCATCAATTATCTTGCAAGATAGTAGTAATGTTCGTTTCCCAAATGATGAGCTTTTAAAGTTTTTTAATGACGCTCAAAAAGAAATCATATTGCATAGACCTGACGCGAATATGCAAAGTCTTGCCAATCACCAATGTGTTGCGGGTAGTAGACAAAGCATCCCCACAACTGGTCTAAGGCTTATAGATGTTGTGCGTAATCAGAACGGTAGAGCGATCACTCAGGTCGATAGAAAAATACTCGATGAGACGCTTCCTAACTGGCACGAAACTGTTGCTGACGCGACCAGAAAGATTGAACACTTTGTTTTTGACCCGGCAGATCCGAAGCACTTTTATGTCTACCCTAAAGGCAGTTCTTCGCATTATTTAGAAATTGTGTATAGCGCCGCTCCTACGGATATTGTTATTAGCAATTTCTCTAACGACACAACAGTGATTAGCGTTGATGACATATATTCAAACGCTATTCTCGATTACATCCTCTACAGGTCATATCAAAAGGATTCCGAGTTCGCGGGTAACTCCCAACGAGCAGCTATGCACTACAGCGGATTCTCTAGCGCATTAGGAATTAAGACTCAGGTTGATGCCGCTTTAACGCCAATGTCTAGCACACCGGATATAAATTTGGGGCGTGGCTAATGAAATATTCAGACTTTAGTTTATACGTCCGCCCAGAGACTCAGGGCGCTCCCGACTTTCTTATCGAGAGAGCTATTCGGGATTCTGCTATTGAGTTTTGTAAGCGGACAGGCGTGTATATACCAGAGCCTGAAAGCATACCTATTATTGCTGGACTTAATGAATATGAAGTAACTGTTCCTTCCGGGACAGAAATGAACTACATCACTGATATTTATGCAGACAAAACAAAACTACAACCAGTTAGTTATAACGAGTTATTAGAAAGGCTTGGCGACGAAACTGAGAGAGGGACTCCTAGGTATTATTCTCAGAGGGACAACTCGTCTTTCTTTATAGCGCCTATCCCGGCAGATGCAGACACCTTTAGAGTTTTGTATTCGCTAAAGCCATCATCAACATCAACTAGTGTTCCAGATTCAGTTGGTAAAGAGCACAGAGAAACTATCGCTCAGGGCGCTCTTTATCGATTACAGATGATGCCGGGGCAACCTTTTAGCAATCCAAGTTCGGCAGGCGTTAACAAGCAACTGTTCGATAAGGAGGTGGGGCGGACGGTACGGCAGGTTAAATATGGATTCTCAGGTGGGTCATTAACGGTTAAAAAGAGAGCGTTTATCTAATGGCATATGCAACAACTTTAAACTTTGTAACAGGTGACACGCTCCCTGCTTTGACTTTAACGCTGAAAGATAAAAACACTGCTGCCTCTGGCGCTGTATTAGATCCTGACAACAGTGATACTTGGGACGCGATAGATTTAACGGGTACTACAGTTCTTCTGCGTTTGCGAAAGGTGGGTGAGACTGCCCTCGCAGACACTAGGACGATGTTGATCACCAGTCCCACCGACGGGAAATGTGAAACTAATTTCGCTACAACTACCTTCGCTACATCTGGAACTTACGAAGGGGAAGTTGAAATCACTTACACAGGGTCTGGAGCGAAGCAAACAGTTCACGATCTTGTGAAGTTTAAAGTCCGTGAAGATTTTGACTAATGGCAACTAAACTAGTCATAAAAAGTGTAGACCTCCAAGCGGGGTCAACTACTGTCGACTTGAGATCTGTCTCAGCGAGCACTTTATTGTCGGCGGAATTTGTACTCGACCCAGATTCTTTGACTAGATATTTCTTCGACGCATTCCAAGTAGCGGAAAGCGCCTCTGTCACTTTCAATAAGATAACTTCCGACAGCTTTGCTTTTGTTGATGCTGCAACAACCAGCTTCGGCAAGAACCCTTTAGACACGTTTGCGTTTGCAGATGCCTTTTCGCGCACAGTTCAGTACAGCCGTTCTCTGGCTGATGCAACGACAATGGTTGACGCACCCTCCTTTTCATATACAAAGGGAAGCGCAGACTCATTTGCAGTCACAGATCAAGAAGCGATCACGTTCACGAAGCCAACTTCTGACACTCAGCCGATTACTGATGTTTTCTCTAGAACTGTAACTTACAGCCGTAGTTTCGCGGATGCGTTCTCTATGGATGACGCAGCAACGATTGATGCGTTTAGCCGCGAAGACCAGTTAGCAAAAACAAATATCATCTCGTTTACTGAATCTCAGACGTTTGGTGTAACTAAAGTTCTCGCTGACACAGTAACGATGGCTGAAAACTTTAACGTACTTATTCTCCCACGCGCTGTGGTCAACGCAGCGCCACTTAACTTTTCGACGCTGAACTAACAGGAATCAAACCAATGGATTTTAATTCGCAAATGGAAATGAAAGGTCGCTTGATCATTTCAATAAACAATGAGGTTGTTAGAGATATCGACAATCTAGTAGTCACCACAGGCAAAGGCTATGTCGCTTCTCGCATGAAAGATGCGACAGCTACTGCAATGTCTCATATGGCTGTCGGTACAGGCAGTACTGCTGCCGCCGCTGCCGATACAAC
>Ga0209634_1001701_pt1 | contig 15947 bp, 21 predicted proteins | sample LinPmetageLP40_FD_184043 | JGI IMG/M metagenome (GOLD analysis project Ga0209634, IMG submission 184043) | Marine viral communities from the Pacific Ocean - LP-40 (SPAdes) (version 2) | ecosystem: Environmental > Aquatic > Marine > Oceanic | place: Pacific Ocean | collected 2010-08-26
TGATGTATAAGTAATGGCTACATCGAGCACAACAGACTTCAATCTTGCTATAGACGAGATTGTTGAGGAAGCCTTTGAGCGATGCGGGATGCAGATGACGGCAGGTTATCAGCTAACATCCGCTACGCGCTCTTTGAATCTGTTGTTTTTGGACTGGGCCAATAGAGGGTTAAACTTGTGGACCATTGAGCAGGCCACTTCTGTCCTTGCGAAAGGCACTAAAGAAGTTTTGCCTGGCGCTGATACCGTTAATGTTTTGTCGGCTGTAATTAGGAATACTATAAACGGCCAGCAGCAAGATGTAAGTATTTCGAGAATAAGCCGTTCCGAGTATTTAAACGTACCGAACAAGCTTACCGAGGCTAGGCCAACTCAATACTATGTCCAGCGAACTATAACGCCTACTATCTTTCTTTGGCCTGCTGCAGATAAAGCCTACACGCTTGTCTACTACCGAATTCGACGCATACAAGACGCGGGCGCTTACACTAACACCGCTGATGTAAATTTCAGATTCCTTCCTTGTTTAGCTTCTGGCTTGGCGTATATGCTTTCTTTGAAGTTTGCGGCAGATCGCACAACCGGATTAAAAGCTATTTACGAAGAGGATTTTCTTCGTGCAGCGAACGAAGACAGGGACACAGCAAGCGTCCATTTTGTTCCGAGCGTGAGCTAAGGTGACTTACGCTACGGGTAAGTATTCAATTGCAATCTGCGATTACTGCGGATTCCAATACCCCTACCAGACACTGCGAAAGAACTGGAAGGGCTTCATGGTCTGTCCAGAAGACTACGAACCCAAGTCTCCGCAGATAGAGCCTTTGACTTATCGAGGCGATGCAATAGCTCTTCGGGACCCTAGAACAGATAGAGTAGAGCCTGTGGTAGTTTTCTTGGGTTTACCCGGCGATGCAGCGTTTAATAGTATAGGCAGTGGAAACTACACGTCAGGAACAACAAACATGCAGCCCTTCCCTGCACAACGCCCAGTAGAGGGTGTTGGCTCTGTGGGGACAGTTACAATAATTCTTCCTACTACTACAACATTAACCGTTACGGTAGTTAATACTGGTTCAGGCAATAAATATTATGTGGACGGTGTGCAGCAAGCAACTCTGACTTTAAACGAAGGGTCCACCTATAAGTTTGACCAGTCGGCAGGAACTAATGGAGGCCATCCGTTGCGTCTTTCTATTACGTCCGATGGAACGCATTCGGGAGGATCAGAATATACAACAGGCGTGACCACGAATGGCATACCCGGCAATGCAGGAGCCTATACACAGATAGTGGTGGCTACAGGCGCGCCTACACTTTATTATTACTGTACGGTTCATTCAGGCATGGGTGGACAAGCCAATACGCCGTAAGTGAGCTTGGTAGATTAAATGACATATGACGAGCTAGTTACAAATATACGGAATTACACTGAAGTAGACGCTAACGTGTTTACCAATTCAGTAATTAATACGTTTATCACGATGGCGGAAAACCGCATCCTGCGCGACATAGACCTTGATGTATTTAGGATCGAAGCAACTGGCACGTCCACAAAGGGCAATCGTTTCTTAACAGCACCCAGCACTATTCTGACGCATCGTTATTTAATGACAACGATAGGGGGCGTTCAGACTTTTCTTGAATTTAGGGACACGTCTTTTTTGAAGGAATATTGGCCCGACTATAGCGTCGAAGGTGTACCAAAGTATTACTCGGTGTGGGATGAAAACACTTTCTATTTAGCGCCGACACCTAATGCTAATATTGCTATGCAAATTGGCTACATAACAAGACCGGCGCAACTGTCTGCAACAAACACCACAACGTGGGTAAGCACTAATTCCCCAGAGGCGTTGCTATATGCTTGCCTAGTCCAAGCGTACAGCTACACGAAAGGTCCAACAGAAATGCTCCAGTTCTTTGAAGCAAGTTATAAGCAGGCTATTCAAGGGCTTGGAATTGAACAACAGGGTCGTCGCAGAAGAGACGAGTACAGAGATGGTATCATTAGAATACCCCTTAAATCGGAGTCCCCAGGACCATGATAAGCACAGCAGGCTCGATGGAAGTAGGCATGGTAAAAGTAGGCACTATGTCGGGACGGGGTTTTACCCCTGAAGAGATAGCGGAGCAAGCGTTGGATCAAATTATCTCTATCGGTAACAACTCGCATCCTGTCATACAAGCCCAAGCAGAAGCCTTCAGGACAGAAATCAGAGGTGTTCTGGTCAGCTACTTGCGTCAAGCTGTGGCTTCACATAACACTACATTAACCAACCGTTTTCTGGATGCAGGACATCCAGAATTAGTAAAACTATTAGAGGCTTAAATCATGGCTATTACAATTGCAACGGCAATGCCGACATCGTTCAAGGTAGAACTTTTCAAAGGTCTACATAACTTCACTGCGGGAAGTACTCGGTTCAGGATGGCTCTTTTTACGGCTGTGGCTTCAGGAAGCGGAACATATGGCGCTGCGACTACTAACTATTCTCAGATGGGTAGTGACGAGTTACCTAGTGCCACAGGGTACTCCAGACCGGGCGAGTTGCTAACGTCTATTACCCCCACTGCTGATGGCACTACAGGAATTTTAGATTTCGCCAACGAAACGTGGGGGTCCTCTAGCTTCACCACTTGCGGTGGTTTGATTTACGACACTGGAGATTCTAATTCTGCGTGTGCTGTGTTGAGCTTTGGCGGTGACCAGACAGTATCTTCAGGTGATTTCCAGATTCAATTCCCAGCGGCGGCGGCAGCTACAGCTATTATACGCATCGCTTAACAGGGGCTAACTGTGAGCAGCGCGTGGGGTGAACGCCCGTGGGGCTTCAACAAGTGGGGTGGCGAGGCCACCAAGACTGTAGACCTTGACGCTGTCTGGGGCGCTCGCGGGTGGGGCGAAGGAGCGTGGGGCGATAACGGCGTTTCAGCGGTAGGCACTGGCGCTATTGGCACAGTAACACTGCAGTACGGGAATATCACCATTCCCACAGGAGTAGTTGGAACTGGAGCTATAGGCACAGTAACCCTTGACTACACAGGACAGATCACTCCTACCGGGGTAGCCGGAACGGGGGAAATTGGCACAGTTGGGATTGTTGCAAGCTTTGCGATTACTGGTGTACAAGGCGTAGGCCAAATAAACGGTGTTAGTACTAACACCAGCGATTCAGTTGTTCCCAACGGTGTTGCAGCTACTGGGGCAGTAGGCACAGTTACTTTTAGTGTGGGTACTGTAGTAAGTGTTACCGGAGTAATAGGCACAGGGGCTATTGGCACAGTAACCCCAGCTTATGCTAGGAACGTCGCCGTTACGGGCGTTGTATGCACTGGAAGTGTAGGGACAGTTGTACCGGAAGTGGCATATACTGTTGGCACAACAGTAGGCACGGGCGCAGTAGGAAACGTAACAAACACAAGAAGCTCGAATATTACCCCTGTAGGGGTTGTTGGAACAGGCGCAGTAGGCACAGTATTAATAGCGGGTTGGACAGTTGTTCCAGACGCACAGACACCTAATTGGGTGACTGTCTCAGATTCACAAACCCCTAACTGGGTTGAAATAGACGCAGCAGCATAGGACTAAAATATGGCAACTTATGTAAACAATTTAAGACTAAAAGAGATCGCCACGGGTGATGAGAGTGGAACCTGGGGAACCAGTACTAACACTAATCTGGAGCTGATTACTGATGGTTTTAGCTACGGCACTAAGCAGATGTCTAGTGATGCTAACCAAACCTTTACCATGCCTGACGCTACGGCAGATGCCACTCGTGGATTCTATTTAAAGATTACCTCGGCAGGTTCTCTTACGGCAACACGCGAGGTAACGCTTGGGCCTAACACGGTCTCTAAAGTATGGCTGATTGAGAATTCTACTACAGGCAGTCAGATCATCACGATCAAGCAAGGTTCGGGCGCTACGGTTAATATTGCCAACGGCTCTAAGGTCATGGTTGTTACGGATGGTGTAGGAGCAGGCGCTGCGGTAATTAATGCTAATCCAACAGAAGCTGGGGCAGGCACAGTTACCTCGGTCGGCGGTACAGGTACGGTAAACGGAATAACACTTACTGGCACAGTCACAAGCTCTGGTAACCTGACGCTTGGTGGTGCTTTGACGGGGGTCAACTTAACCTCTCAGGTCACAGGAACACTACCTGTAGCTAACGGTGGTACAGGATCAACAGCAACAACTTTTGTTAATTTAACTTCCAACGTCACCGGAACGCTGCCTTTAGCTAACGGCGGAACTAACGGGACTACGGCAGCTACGGCTAGAGCAAGTCTTTCAGCTAACGCATTGCCAATTCTCAAAGGCGGAAACTACACAGCAGCAGTAGGCGAGTTTGTTACCGTTACAGCCGGAAGTATTACTATTACTTTACCTTCCTCACCAAGTGCAGGTAACACGGTAACTATTAAAGACGGCACAGGCGCAGCAGCTACCACTACTTTTACCGTAGGGCGTAATAGTTCTAACATCGCAAGCTCTGCTACTGATCTGGTGTTCGATAAAAACTTTGCAGAAATCACCATGACCTACATCAACGGAACTATTGGCTGGAGTGTGTAATGAGCAATCTTTCCGAGCTGATCCCCGCAGGAGGCGGTCAGAACAATACCGACTTTGTTGCCTCTGGCAATATTGCTTCGGGCAAGCCTGTCATCCTTAACAGTACAGGGACTGCTACTCAGGTTACGCAAACATCTCCCGCAGTAACTTTTGCCGCAGGAACTCCAGTTGAGTTTCATGCCAACGCTGACACCCCCTGCCTGTCTATGGCCTACGATTCTTCTAATAACAAAGTTGTTGTCTCCTACGCAGGAGGCTTTCAGTCTCCAGCTTATTACGGAGGCTGTATTGTCGGTACGGTAAGTGGCACAACTACCTCATGGGGGTCGCCTGTTGTGTACAGCTCTGGGGCGGTGGGAGATATAACATCAATGGCTTTTGATTCTACAAACAATAAAATTGTTGTTGCTTATCGGGATGAAGGTAACTCAAATAGGGGGACGGCGGTTGTAGGCACGGTTTCAGGAACAACTACCTCGTGGGGAACTCCTGTAGTGTTTGAAACAGGAGCTACAACAGAAATTAATTGTACGTTTGGTAACGGCCAAGTGCTTATTTGTTATGTAGACTCTGCCGATACTGGAAGAATGAAGGCCATTGTAGGTACGGTAAGCGGAACAGCCATATCGTATGGCGCTATAGTCTCCTCTGGATTTAATTACTCGTTCAATCCCACCGCTTGCTATGATTCTACTGTTAATAAATTCTTTGTTGCGTGGAGGGATAACTTGAACAGTAACTACGGTTCATCCGTAGTTATCACTGTTACTGGAACAACGCCTGCCTTTGGGTCGGCTGTTACCTTTCTCAGTGCGAGCGTTTACAATGACCCCACGCCTATGCTGGGCGTAACGTATGATTCTGTTGCGAATAAATCAGTGATTGTTTACTCTAACTTGACTGACTCTAAGAAAGGCTATGCTGTTGTTGCGACCATATCAGGAACCACCCCTTCCTTTGGGACAGCGGTTAAGTTTAATAATGACGGGGATACCGACAGCCTAACTAGCGGTTATGATCCAGACACGGGGAACCACCTTGTTGTCTATAGAAATGCATCCGTTGCCAATGACCCCGGAACAGCTATAGCGGGAACGGTAAGTGGAACTTCCATTTCTTTTGGGTCTACTATTGTGTATCAATCCACATCAGCGCCGTACAATACTACTTTGGCCTACGACACCACCAACAACAAGTTTGTCACGGCATATCAGATGAGTACAGGGAAGGGTAACGCTGCCGTTATAACAATGGGACAAGACGAAGTAACCAACCTCACCGCAACCAATCTGTTAGGCATAGCTTCAGCGGCCATTCTGAATACAGCTACCGGAACGATCAATACGTGGGGTAGTAGGAACGAAGTGCAGACAAGCCTTACAATTGGCTCTGACTACTACGTTCAAAGTGATGGCACGATAACCACAGCTAGTGCCTCCCCCGCGCAGCTTATTGGTGAAGCCATAACAGCCACCCAAATCAACATTAAGGACTACACCGGATGACAAATCTTTCCGATCTATTCCCTGCGGGCGCGGGCAAACAAGTTAGCTTTGTTGCTGATGGCGCAATAAGCTCAGGTGATGCCGTTTCGTTGGAAACCTCTGGAAAAGTTAAAGAAGTCACAGCCGTAAACTCCAATGTGGCAAGGTTTATTGGTATAGCGGATGCGGCTATTTCCAGTACTGAGAGCGGTAATGTGACGATAAAAGGCGGTATTTCTACCAACGTCAGTTCTTTAACTGCCGGCACAGATTATTATTGTCAGGCAGACGGAACTATAAGCACTGTTTCTACCAGCCCTGCGGTCAAGATAGGCCGCGCCATGTCAGCGACCTCAATTAACCTGGAGTACCAATCGTGAGCAATCTTTCCGACTTACTCCCAGCAGGTGCTTCAGGCAAGACCATTGAAGCGGTAGCCACGGCAAACATTACCAGCAAAGCGCCTGTGATCTTAAACAGCGCAGGTACGGTTAGCCCTATATCGGAAACCACTACAACTAGAGCTATTCCAGAAGGAGCAAAAGCGGAGATACTCGGAACCGAGAATAAATATGCAGCTATCGCTTATGACCCTGTTTCAGGGAAAGCTATTTGTACATGGCGCAATAACGAAGGGGCAGATGAATATGGCAGATTGTCCGTAGGCACTGTTTCAGGCACTACGATTACTTGGAACACTTCGGTTGTTTTTGATTCTACTAATCTTGCAAACGAATACCACACGGTTGCTTTTGACCCAAACACCACAAATTCTTTTGTCATTCATTACGGTAGAAGTGGTAGCACTTGGGATATAGCAGGGACGGTAAGCGGAACCTCAGCAACCGTGGGGACAGAAGTAAGGGTTAGGACGGCAACATCCCAAGGGCTTGCACCTACTCTGGCATGGAACCCTAACCAAGCTGGAGAGTATGCAGCCATCTACAAAGATGATGGTAGTTCAGCAAATAATATTTACGTCTATATTGGAACCGTTACAGGTAATTCTATATCACAGGGAGCTACTAATTTATTAGCAGCATCTGCGCATGAGGGGTGTGGTATAGCGTGGAATAAAGGAGTCAATGATGAGCTTGCCGTTATCTGGCGAACTCATGGCAACCAATATGTTTATGTTTGTAGAGGCACAGTAAGCGGAGCTTCAATTGCTTACGGAACTATTTCTGTTCTTTCTTCTAGCAACAATGGATTCATGCCCAATATATCTTTTGATAACAATGTTACTGGCAGTTTTGTTTGGCAATATTACGGCAGCACAGATACCGAAAGTAAATCAGGCGCGGGTACATTGTCCGGTGATACTTGGACTATTGGAGCTACACAAGTTACGCCAGATAGTGATTCGTCTAATTTAGTTTATTTATCTCCTATTCACTTTTCACAAACAACAGCGGGTGTAGGGGCTGGATGCTGGTACGGCACTAATGGAAGTACTTATGGGGCTAGAGCTGCGGCTTTTTCCGTTAGCGGAACGACACTCACGTGGGGTACTTCTTCCGTAATTGATACAGGTGATTCTCCTGTTGCTACTTCACCTCGAATGTCTTTCAATCCTCAAGATGCAGGAAGTTTCATTACTTGTAACGGGGAAACGCCCGCCGCAGGGTACGACACAAATACTTATCTTTCGCGTATTGCAGTTAGCGCCCCTAACCTCACCACAACAAACTTTGTAGGCATCGCAGACGCAGCCATATCCAGTTCGGCTACTGGTACGATTGTTGTGCAGGGCGGTACGGCTACAGGCGTTTCGTTAGACCCTTATTTTTCTTTAGGCACTCCCGTTGTCTATGAGACGGCAACTACTTTTTACACCGCCTCAACTTATGATTCTACAAACGACAAAACAGTTATCTGCTATAGAGACAACGGCAACGGTGGCGCAGGAACGGCTATTGTCGGGACAGTTAGCGGAACAACAATTTCTTATGGAACAGCCGTAGTTTTTGACTCAGGCTCAACCAATCAGATGTCTGCAACTTTTGACACTAATTCAGGAAAAATAGTAATAGTGTACGAGGACGCTGATGCAAGTCAGCAGGGTACGGCAGTAGTAGGCACTGTGTCGGGTACTTCGATTAGCTTCGGTACTCCGGTTGTATTCAGAGCGTCTGAAACGGGTGGCCCTCCGGTTGTCACCTACGACTCTACTGCCCAGAAAGTAGTAGTGGTTTATAATGTGGATTCAACCACTAATAAAGGTCACGCTATTGTAGGAACCGTCTCAGGCACTTCAATTAGCTTTGGCACGGAAGTTATTTTCAAGAACGATATTTATAACAGTCAATTTGGCGTAGCCTACGATGCAAACGCCAATAGGACTGTTATTACTTACCAAAAAAATGGGGGTAATGGGACGGCTATAGTCGGCACTGTTTCCGGTACAAGCATTTCTTTTGGGACAGAAGTGGTTTATAACTCCGCTGACTCTAGTGGCAACAATGCCGTATATGATCCCGATTCACAAAAAGTAGTAATAGCGTTTATTACGGTAGGAGTGGGTAAGGGTGTTGTCGGCACTGTTTCCGGTACAGGGATAAGTTTTGGAGCCTTGGCTACTTTCGCAGCGAGTGACGTTGCTAATGGCCTTACAAATTCAAATCCGATTGCTTACGACACGGCACAAGACAAAGTAGTCCTTGTATATGAGGACACCACTGCCAACACCTTATATGCTAATACGGGTACAGTCTCAGGCACTTCTATTAGCTTTGGGACGGCTACAACATTAACCACTAACAACACTGGCTATGCTGTGGTCAGTTACGACCCTGACGTACAGAGAAGCGTATTTGCATATGCCGATGGCGGGTCTTCGGATCATGGCACAGCTATAGTTGGAACTTTAGGTACTGGCTTAGCCACTGGCTCTAAATACTACGTTACCACTACAGGTGGATACAGCACTTCAGCAGGAAGTCCGAGCGTTAGCGCAGGATTAGCAATATCAACAACATCACTACTTTTGAACGGAGATTCATAATGAGTAAGACACTTACTTTTAACGAAACAGGGCGTTCGCCTTACATCTTTGATGATGCGAAAAACGTCACAATGGGTGCTGACAAGATCACAGTTGGCGATGACGCTGATCCTGATTTCTACATTGGCGATATGCACTCTGGCAATGCAACTTTGCACACTGGCGTGACTGCTCCGGCTGACTGGCAGGGAAACCGCTACACGTTTGACGGTTCAGACTGGACTGAAGTGGCTGATTGGGTTGATCCCAAGGTTGCCGAGATAGCTAGGTTGCAAGCGCAAATTGACGCGCTGAACGCTGCCTAATGAACGATGCAGAGATGGAAGCGATGATCGAACGCGCTGCGGCAGCGGGGGCTAAAACGGCTCTTGCCGCCGTGGGCTTGTCTGACGATGATGCCAATTCTGATGTAAAAGAGTTGAGAAATTTGCTCGATTCCTTCCGTTCTGCAAAGCGTACAGTGGGTAAAACGATTGTCCAGGCGTTAACTACGTTGTTCCTTGCAGCACTCATGGCGGGCGCATACTTCAATTTCACAGATAAACAGTGAGGTGAGCTGTGTCGGAGCCATTAGAAGTGCAGCAGAATACTCAGTTTCAACTGGATTTAAAAACCTTAATTGGTTTGCTTGCTGGATTTATCTCCATTGCGGGCGTGTATTTCACGCTGACATCGGAGATAGCGCAGCTCCAGCTCGACAACATTAGAATCCAGTCTTCCGTTCTTCTGAACGAAGAATTTCGCATCAAATGGCCTCGTGGGGAGCTTGGTGCGCTACCGGATGACGCTAGACAAGACTTACGGATAGAATATTTGCAGCGTGATTTAGAGGCAGTTGAAGCACTAATTCAAAAGCATTTTAATGAACACGATGCGGAATAAAGGTGGTTGAGATGATTAAAAAGTTACTAGCTAAAATCGGTGGGCCAGTATGGCGGCTAATACAGACAAGTAAACATCACCACATTGGTGGAGTTATCGTACTTCTAGTGATCGGCGCTGTGCTTTGGGCAGTTGTCTAGCCCATAAGCAATGAGGTAAATTAAGATGGAATTACTTTTAAGAATTGAAAACCTGTTAGCTAAAATTGGCGGTATGGTGTATCGGCGGTTAGATAGAATCAGTTATTCAGCACTTGGAGCTATAACCGTCATTATTACAATTGGTATTGTAATCTTGGCTGTTCTTTAGCCATGATTTCTGCGCTTACATCGCTTATTGGCCCAATTTCCTCGCTGCTGGATAAAGTAATCCCAGACAAAGACCTGCGTGAGAAGCTATCGCACGAGATTGCGACTATGGCCGAGAGGCACTCGCAAGAACAGGTCATGGCCCAGATCGAGGTCAACAAGGTCGAAGCTGCTCACCACAACATGTTTGTGGCCGGATGGCGACCGGCCATTGGGTGGATTTGTGCGCTCGGCATGGCAGGTAACTTCCTCATTATACCCTTCGTAAACATGGCTTTAGAGCTAACTGAGAGTGGTGTGTTGGTTCCTATGATAGCCTTATCAGAGATGATGCCGGTACTTATGGGAATGCTGGGCCTAGGCGCTATGCGTACCTTTGAGAAAACTAAGGGCGTTAGCAGGGAGAAGTAGGCATGGAAGACTTAATCGAAATGCTCAAAAGGCATGAGGGTGAGGTTGTTACTAATGGCCGTCACGTTCTTTACAAATGCTCGGCAGGACACTGGACAATCGGAATTGGTAGGAATGTGGATGTTAACGGGGGTCTAGGACTCTCTAAGGAAGAAGTGGACTTCCTGCTGGAAGGCGATATAGCGCGGGTAATTAAGGAATTGAGTACAGAATACGTCTGGTTTAGTGATCTGGATGACGTGCGAAAAGATGCTATGATCGACATTAGTTTTAACCTCGGCGCAACAAGACTGCGGAAATTTGTCTTAGCCTTGGATGCGATGGCAACGGCAGACTACAAGACTGCCGCAGAAGAATTCTTAGATTCCGATTGGAGCCGCACAGTAAAGGGCCGTTCCGTTGAGCTTGCTGCTATGATAGAGACTGGCGAGTACTCCGAATAAGGTAGAGAAGCATGGCTTATTTTCGACTGGCCTTAAAAGCTGGCATGGACAAACAGAACACGGAATACGGCGCAGAAGGCGGATGGACGGACGGCGACAACGTCCGTTTTCGGTTTGGTCTTCCTGAGAAAATAGGTGGATGGACTAACTTTAATGGTGTTGCCTCCTACTTAGTCGGCTTTTCTAGCGAGACCTTTTCTTGGAACAACAACGCCGGCACACCTTATTTGGCTGTCGGCACTGAGCGCAAGATATATGTCTCCGTCGGTGGAGCGTGGTCCGATATCACCCCCTTACGATCCACTACCGCTGCCGGAGATGTCACGTTTGCAGCGACTAATGGCTCCGTTTTACTCACAGTTACCGATGCATCTCACGGTGCTGAAACGGGAGACTTTGTCACCTTCTCTGGCGCGGTTAGTTTAGGTGGAGTAATTACTGCGGACATTCTGAACTCTGAGTGGGAAATCACAGAAGTATTAAACGCTTCAACCTATACCCTAACTGCTCCTGTTGCTGCTAATGGAAGTGACACAGGTAATGGCGGAGGCTCAATTGTAGGTGCTTATCAGATCAATGTCGGCGCGGATCGAAGCTTTTTTGACTTTGGCTGGGGAACTGGAACTTGGGGTGCAGGTACGTGGGGAACTGCCCGAACAGTTGTGACTCAACCGACCATCTTTGCTCGCATCTGGAAGTTTGATCAATTTGGTCAAGTGCTTATTATGCAGGCGGTCAATGGTGCAATTTATAACTGGGACCCAGCCTCCGGCACAGATCAGAGAGCGACAGCGGTCTCAGGAGCCCCGACCAAGAGCACCTTTGCGCTAATATCCTCTCCTGACAGGCATCTAGTTTGTTTTGGCACGGAGACAACGGTCGGAACACCGGCTACACAAGACCCTCTTTTTGTCCGTTTTTCGGATCAAGAGAATATCAACGATTTTGTAGAGACTGCTATCAACACGGCAGGCGGACAGAAGCTCTCTGATGGCAACCGGATCATGACAGCGGTCAGATCGCGTGGTCAGATACTTATCTTCACGGACACGTCGCTTCACGGAATGCAGTATATCGGACCTCCTTATACCTTTGGTTTTAGCCAATTAGGCAGCAACTGCGGTGCTCTAGGGCCGCATGCGGCAGTGGATGTGAACGGCCTGGCGCTTTGGATGGGACCGGAGGCGTTTTATGCTTTCGACGGTACGGTCAAGAAAATACAATGCACGGTGCAGGACTATGTGTTCAGCGACATCAACTTGGTTCAAGAAGATAAGGTTTATGCAGCTCTCAACACCGATTACAATGAGATAACGTGGTTCTATTGCAGTGCCGGCTCTGACTTTGTTGATCGGAATGTGACCTACAACTACTTAGAAAGCGTCTGGTCAATAGGCTCACTGGCACGCACCTCATGGCAGGATGTGGACACTTTCGAGAAGCCTACGGCTACCGAATATCTCAAAGACAGCACAGCGGCCACTCTGACCACTATATATGGCCTGACCGCCGGACGAAGTCTGGTCTATCGCCAAGAAGACGGGTACAACCAGGCCGATGGCACTGCAGTGGCAGCGGTCATCGAGTCGGGTTATTTTGATATTGGCGACGGTGATGACATGCTGTATATGAAGCGATTCATACCGGATTTCAAGGACCAGCTAGAGAACCTAACGGTCAATCTTTTGCTGCGCCCCTACCCGCAGGCGACGGCTAATCCAAGCTCGTTGGACCCTTACGTCATCACGCCGACTACTGAGAAAGTGGATACCCGCGCACGGGGCAGGCAGATCGCTATTAAGATCACAAGCACGGACGTAGGAGCTTGGTGGCGCTACGGGACACTTCGCGTGGACATACAACCGGATGGCTTGAGATGACAAAAATCACAAATGTGCGTTTACCCAACGCAGCTCAGGGCGAGTACAGCCCACAGCAGTTCGACCAGCTTGTAAGGTCTCTGGAGCAGATTGTGCTGCAATTAAACGCTTCCTACACGCCGATAGTCACGCAGCAAAACAGCAATAAACGCGCTTGGTATGAAGGATAACTTATGGCAGACAAGTACTTACGGCAATCTCTGATTCCCGCTGCATCCACTGAGACCACTATCTACACGGTTCCGGCAGCGAACTCGGCGATGATACGGTCACTGCGCGTGACTAACGCGAATGCGTCTTCTGCAGACATTACTGTTGTCCAGAATAATGCCGGTAGCGCCACTGCTAACTATCTATACAAAGCGCAGGCTCTGGCAGCGGATGCGACAGTCGATGTGTTCAATGGCATACCGTGTATTTTGGAAGAGGCCAACGTCTTAAAAGTTACGTCAACACAAGCAGATACCACTTTTTACCTCTCATATTTAGAGGTTGATAGAAACTAATTAAGTCGCCATAATTGGCGTTATTCCGCGTCTCTGGCGCGCGACCCTGTGTGGTCCCCATCAAATAAAGGACGTAAATCATGGCCGAAGCGATGCCGGGCGGTATGCCTGCCCCTACAATAGAAGACTTTGCTGCTTTTGAGCAGATAAGACAAGAAGTCTCCCCCTCTGAAATCAACGAAACCCTTCTATCTGCGGCAGCGGAAGCTGATCCGATGGCCGTGGCCGAGTTCAAATCAGAGCTGCGCGACCTGGACCTACCTGCAGAAGTGCTCGATGCCCTCGACGACATGGTCGATGAAATATTAACTTCGCCAGAGCGTTATGCGGAGATCCGCTCACATTACCTCACACGGGACATGTCCGAAGAGCTACTGCCTGAAGCCTTTGATCCTGAGTTCTTTGGCGCTCTAAGTATTGCATTGGATGAAATCCGAGCCACTAGCGGTGAATCAGCAAGAGCACCACAGGGCTTTGCCCACGGCGGTATAGCGAGTCTTGGTCGGAACGGCGACACGATGCTTGCTCACGTCACGCCTGAAGAGATGAGAATGCTCAAAGATAGGGGCGGCGCCGGCACGATTAACCCCAGAACAGGCTTGCCTGAGTTTTTCTCATTAAAGAAAATATTTAGTAAAATAGGCCGAGCAGTCAAGAAATTTGCACGATCTACGATCGGTAAGATTATTATCGGCACGGCCTTGTTTATGTTCGCCGGCCCTATGGCCGCTCAGTTTATGGGCTTACAGGCAGGTGGAATGGCTGCAACAGCCGTATCTGGTTTTGTTGCCGGAACAGGAAGTTCTCTGGCTGCAGGAGAAAGTCTTAAAGACTCGCTCAAAGCGGGTGCTATTGGCGGAATCACAGCAGGTGCTCTACAGGGCGCGTCTAATACTTTTGGATCAGGAGCGGATCTTACGGGAGCTACACAACGTGCAGCAAAGACCGCGGCTGAAGAGGCCTCTAAACAAGCGGCCTCTTCTTTAGTCTCTGAGGCCTCTCCTTTAGTTCCTGACGCCTCTTCCATAGCACAGGAAGGATTTAAATTAGGCTCTGGCACGACGACAAATCCGGTCACCGGACTTCCTGGGCCTGGCACTTCGACTACAGCTTCTCTTCCTGTGACCGACCCTAATGCTCTTTTGAGAACGCCGCAAAGTATCCCGGCTAACCAAGGGTTTGCGGCGCCAGGGCCTATCACGGCAGCAGGTCCTGCTAATACTTTTGTCCCTCGTCCTGTTGCAACCATACCAGGCAATGTCAATCAGGCGGCTTTAAATACCGGCCCAGGGTTCAGTCTCTCAACAGGGGCACCTATTCCCAGGGGCGCGCCCCAAGGTATCGCAGGCCTCACTGGCTCAAGTAGTAGCTCCGCAAGCACAGTACCTACTACTTTCGCACAGAATATAAAAGGCGCTTTAACCCCTGGCAAACAGGACGGAATAGGTTTCGTTGAGGGACTTAAAGGCGCCGGTAGACAGGCCTATGATTTCATCTCTCCTTCCGCAAGAAAAGCCGCTGGCGCAGACAACATAGTCTCTCAGTTTGGTCCGCTCGCAGCCACAGGTCTTGGTGTTATGGGTCTTGCAGGAGGATTTGGCTCAGAGTCCCCTGGTATCCCAGAGGGCTATGGCGGAATGATGGATGATCCTGCTCAAGCGCTTATCGATGCGAATCCAGAGCTCTACCGCTTGCGGTTTGGCGGCGTCAGACCCATAAGTGGCACTACTTATCAGACCTACGATCCTCCTCCGGTTTACGCAGCAGCACACGGCAGTGACTCACGAGGCGTGGCGAGTCAGCACTTTCCTGAAATGGATGGGCCTATTAACGGACCAGGCACTGGCACAAGCGATGACGTGCCGGCAATGCTCTCAGATGGTGAGTTCGTCTTTACGGCCAAGGCGGTCAGGAACATGGGCGACGGATCACGGCGCAAAGGGGCGAAGAAAATGTACGCTCTTATGAAGAAACTGGAGGCAAGATAACCATGGTGGACATGACGTACCAAACCCAGTATATCCGTGAGGCCCCTGAGATTGAGGCGCGGAAAAAGCAGATTCTAGCGGAGAGCTATCGCCTATATAACGAGCCGATGGACCTTCCTTTTGTAGAAGCGGCGGGGATGTCTGGGACTGAACAGCAGGCGATGGATTTTGCCAAGCAGGGCGTGGGTTCTTTTGAGCCTTACATACAGGCTGCTTCCCAGGGCGTTAGCCAGGGCATGGACCTGACTCAGCGAGGCGCTTTGGCAGCAGGCGCGGTAGACACAACAGACCAATATCAAGCAGCTCAAGATATGCTGGGACGAGCTGTCCCTATCCTCGGACAAGGGATAGGCGGAATTAAAGGGTCGGCACAGGCCTATAACCCGAATCAATCTTCCTCCTACATGAACCCCTATCAAGAAAACGTCACAAAAAACGCTCTCGGTGAGATGCAGCGAC
>Ga0209634_1001702_pt1 | contig 15942 bp, 15 predicted proteins | sample LinPmetageLP40_FD_184043 | JGI IMG/M metagenome (GOLD analysis project Ga0209634, IMG submission 184043) | Marine viral communities from the Pacific Ocean - LP-40 (SPAdes) (version 2) | ecosystem: Environmental > Aquatic > Marine > Oceanic | place: Pacific Ocean | collected 2010-08-26
ATATCAAATCCACTCATTAAGTTACTTGTATCTAGATTTGCGTTATCAAGGATCGCTCTGTGAAACCATATCGGGTCTTTGCCTCTTTTTACTTGCCAGATCTTGCCACCAAGTTCTCGAATCATATTTTGTTCGTTACGAAAACGCACATCTGGCACAACATAGTTTCCAGGATTGTCTATCATATACTTCTTAAGTAAACTTACCCATACACCGTTGTCAAATCCTTCTCGCATACACTCTGTGCCAAATTCCTGTAATACTACCCTCGGCGTAATTGTTCTGCCAGTTTCTTTAGTCCAAAACTCGTCTACTTGTTCACGCCAGGATCTACTCTCATCAGTATCGCCTTCCAGCATAGATCTGTCCCAACCAAAGATTGTTGCAACACCGTCTTTTAGTTTGTCAGCAAAACTTACTTTAGTAAATCCTTGTTCTACTAATATATCAGCAACAGTTCCTTTACCACTGCCTATAAGTCCGCAAATACCAACTATCATTTAAGTCCTACTACCTTTAGGTGTTTTAGGGTTTGTTGTAGTAGATCAATCTGTCTTCTACAATCTTCAAGTGCGTGATGACTTGCACGTGGCTTTGGCAAATCTGGATACAAACTATATACTGTACGTGCATCTCTCACGTTCCAAAACTGCCAAGGTATAGGCAAGCCTAATTGTTTGAATGCATTCTCAAGTATAACCATGTCAAATGTTGTTCCGTTTGCCCAAGTTAGTTTACAGTGAAAACACAACTTGCTAAGTTCTTCAAGTGATTGTCTAAGAGGTATTCTACCTTCCTCGCCAAATGCTTCATCCTGTGCTTGTTTGGGTTGTGTAGCCCACCATTCAACAGTAGCATCATCTACTTCTCTATCTGGCTGACTATCTACGTCAACACGTGCATAGTAATCTTGTTTTTGGTAACCAACACTTAGGGGATCAAAGGTCTGGGCCGCGATTGTAAGAATACAAGCATTAGGGCCAGTACCTACAGTTTCTATATCTATCATAATATCCATGTTATCATTATAACAGATAATGAAATTGTGTCAACCTATTTTCTTGTTTTAACTGTTTTTCTTGGTTTGACTGTGCCTTTGAGGCTTGACTTTGGCGGCTTGTAGGCTTTTTGTACCTTGCCACCTGAGCTGACACTACCTTTACGCAACTTGTTAAGCATACCCAAAAGCCTACTTGCTGGATTTACTCTTTTAGTCTTCTTTGCTTTTCTTGCGGCAACCTTACTCTTTGTCTTGCGAGTCACTTTCATTTGTGCTCTTTTCTTTTGGTCAATAGGAGCGTCACAGTCTTTGGCATTACCAACGACACGGCCTCTTCTTGTACCACTGGTACAACGCCATTTGGTTTTTAGTTTGTTGCCTGTTCGACTAAACACCATTTCGTGTTCAGTAATAAACTCTGAGGCTCGCATTAGCCAATTACCCAAGTAAGAGGTTGTGAACCATCAACATAATTTTTAAGTTCTTCAACTTTAGCATCCATGATCGCATTACCTTCTGCTTTCATTTGTGCACCGTTTAGAGCAGTACCACCTTGTGGTCCAGCAATAGTGGCAAATTTTTCTCTTGCTTCACCAATAATAAGTTTACAGTTACCTACCATATAATCTCTCATCCACTGTTGTATTGAAAAATCGCTTAGTAGTTGTACTTCTGGCCGCAAGTTATAACACCAAAGTAATACAGTTTCACCTGATCCTTTGATATCACGCATCAGTGTTAACTGATTAGTTGCACTATTATAATTGTAATTTAGAAATCCGCCAAACATCTTAGCAGTTAGTTCAACATACTGTGCATAGAAATCGTATGTTGCAAGTCCACCCATTTGATTTCCATTAAGCAAGTAGGTGTTTAATGCCGCTGCACTAAATGGTTCAAATGCGGTACCTTCTCCGCCATTATCAAAACCAATAGTACGTCTAAAAACTTGTCTAACAGTTTTAATTTCTCTTGGTAGTGTATAGATGTTGGTGTCATCTGCGAGTGTTAGAAAATTGTAACTCTCTTCAAACGCATTTTCTGCTCGTTGACGATATACACCCAATGCTCTTTGATATGCACTCTCATAATGGGCCGCATCTAATTCAACATCAATGATGCCGACTCCCATTTGAAGTTTTACGTAATCAATTGCTTCTTGTTTAAGTGTATCTAATGTTTGATCGAGTGTTTCAGTTGCCATGTATACCATCCTTGACAGTATTTATGAAAACTACCAAGCCTTCAGTATTACTACATGTTCGTTTCCGCGGCCATTGTACTTGATCTCTGTTGATTTGATACTAGCAAACTGCTTTCTATTGTTAGGTTTACCCCCGTTCATTAGTTCTTTAAGCTGCTCTGCTGGTTTACGCAGTGTTTTCTGTACACTCTTGTTTGGATCAAAGCCAATTACACTGTTGCTTTTTATACTGTAGGTTTGTATTACTTCGTCAGCAATCACGTATATCAACTTACGTGTTTTAGTATTGTAAAGCCATGCTTCAGTTCCGTTAACCATCTTTTCTGGACTTAGACTTGTTAGATCCAAATCATCAAACTTACGCAAATACTTAAACTTTCTTACTAGTTGTGCAGGCGTCTTTTGTTTTGTTGGGCGAGGTGCTCTGTCTGCCTTTTTAACTTGTACATAACTTGCACAATCAGCCACTGCCTTTTCAAGAAACTTTTGCAATGCACGTATCTGTAATTTGCCTAAATTACTGTAACCTTCAGCTAGTTGTACTACCATGTCTTGATCAAACTCAGACATTTTTGCAATTTCTTTCTTGCTAGGAGGATTCATAAGCTCATTTATCTCACTTAGTTGTGCTTTTAACGGTCCAGCAATTATATCAATTGTTTGCGGAGGACAACTTTCCTTTTGTAACAGTTTCATTAAACTATACTTGTCTGGGTCTTTACAATCATTTGTCGTAAACTGATCAACTAGTTCATGCACTGCACCTTCAATGTCCATTGTCTTATCACGCATGTTTTCTTGTATGCTTTTACGTGCAATTATTGGCTTTGTGTTATCAACTACTATCTTTGGCATAGGAGCAGTTCTTGCTATTGCTTCTGCAATACTTTTGTTTACATAATTACTAGTTGGTTTTATGTCACCCATAGTACCTGGCAATTTTTGCCAATGTGCATTATGATCTGGATGTACATCTGGCATACCTTGTCGTAAACATCTTGCATATATGCAAGTATAAACCATACCATTGTAGCCATGGCGTTTCATTGTAGCAATATCTTCTTTGCTATACTTGTTTTCTTTCATCCATGCAAGTAAATCTGGAAACAGTTCTACAGGTTTACGTTCTTGATAGTACCAATCAACAGACACCATCTTATGTCTATGGTAAGCCTGACCGCTCATATCTAAAGCAGTTGACCAATCAGGATCTTGTGCTTTACTACGTTGCTTTCGCACTACAGGCTTCTTCTTACGAGTGCCTGGCTTCAATAAGTTTTTGCTTTTTGCCATATCTTGCTCCTATATCTAACTGTTAAAAAAAGTATAACATGTATATAGTATCTGTCAACCAAAAAGTTTCTAATGTTTTTTTATTCTTTTCAAATAAAAAGGTTGACTTATACTGTAACTGTGTTACTATATATGTACAGTTAGAAAATAGGAGAAGTAGATGAAGAAGAAAATACAAATTACTGGAATAGTAAAAGAAGATAGTGTGAATGTAGAATACGAAACTGGCAAGCACGATAGTATTAGTAGTGCAGAAGCAGAGTTACTTACTATGATGGACTACACTCAATCAGGTCCGTTTCCAGTTACTAATATCAAACTACTAAAAACTATCTACAACTTTGTTGAAGATTACAGTGACGAGATGACGGATTTAAAATATGGATAATAGAACATTTCAACTATACGAAAGACGTATAGATAACTGTTGGCACGCCGCTGATGGTTTTGCAGAAGGCACATGGGGCAAAGATTACTGGCGACAGAATGCTATGGCTCTATTACGTAAAATGAATAGTAAACTAAATGGAGGATTTACACATGAAGTTCATGCTGATAACAATGATGTTGGCTAATCCAATGACTTATGCCGACAAGACAACTTGTCTAACCGCAGTTGATGCACTTAAAAGTGTTGATATAGAAGCAGTCTGTATACCTGCTGGCATTGAACAACAAGATGCTACTGATAGGATGCTTAAAAACTTTTTTGACATAGTATCAAAATTAGAAAACTTGAAAGCACAAAGTTATCAAGGCGGTGGCACAACTAAGGATGCACTTAGATGAATGAGTCATTATTAGGCCTACAGTTTGATACAAGCAAATATCACAAAGGCATACAACTTGTACTTGATTTTGAAAAGTACGAGTTGAGTGTTGTACAACATGACGGAAGTTATGGCGGTACACAAGGATTATTTGAAATAATGGTTAGTGTTGCAGGTCAAGGAGTTGAACTTCCAGGTATAACAGAACCAGGGGATACTGTTAAGGGCTTTTTAACACTAGAAGAAGTTGGTAGTATATGTAAAAAGTTAACCACTATCACTGGCAACGATCCAGTTAAGGTTAACATCTAAGGCCATAAATACAGTAAGAAGGATTACTGTATGCCTAGACTAAGTTTATATCGCCCAAATCGTCAAAACGATTACAAATTTATTGACCGCACTGTTATGGAAATGTATCAGGTTGGCGGTGTAGATATGTTTATCCACAAATACCTTGGCCCACAAATAAGTGGTGATGATAGTTCAAGTGTTAGTGGCGGAACACAAGATGCTACACAGCCTGCTTATTCCAGCGAATCTCCACTGTTTATAGAAGATTTATTTCTATTAGAAAACAGAGATAGAAAATATGATGATGATGTATACCAAATGCGAGGTGTATACAACGCCCAAGACATAGACTTTGATCTAAGCCAGTTTGGTTTGTTTTTAAACAACGACACACTTTTTATTACATTCCATTATAACTTTATGATAGACACACTCGGACGTAAACTTATGAGTGGTGATGTGTTAGAGCTTCCTAACCTAAAAGACTTCAACCCGTTAGACAGTGGTATTGCACGTGCGATACCAAAGTATTATGTTATACAAGATGCGGCTTTTGCTAGTGAAGGATTTTCACAAACATGGTTGCCGCATTTATGGCGTGTAAAAGCAACACCACTTGTGAGTGCTCAAGAATATAACGACATCTTAAAGAAACCATTTGAAGTTGAAAACATATGGGACAACGGAAACTACTATCCAAAAGGCAGTATTGTACTTGCTGGTGACACTTACTATAAGGCAATACGAGATGTTAACCCACATGTAGATATTAATACAACTAGTCATTGGGAAGAATTTAAACCAAAAAGTGAAATTGAAACTTTTGGTACTGTTACAAAAGACAGAGAAATCAATGATGCCATACTTACACAGGCAGAGTACGAAGTTCCTTATAGCGGATACGATACTGTTAAGTTTTATATTGTGCCAACAAACGAAGATGGCACACCAGCAGATCCAAACAGTTACACAGTTGATAATACAGGAATAACAGTTGATACAACAAACGTTGATGTTGATGGACAACCGCAAAGTCCACGAGCTAACGGATATACACTAGGATACTTGACAGGTGATGGTATTGCACCTAACGGACTTCCGGTTACTCCGGGCACAAGTTTCCCACTAGGCGCTCAAGAAGGTGACTTTGCACTTAGATTAGACTATTACCCTAACAGACTTTTTCGCTATAGCGGTTCAAGATGGGTTAAGTATGAAGACGATGTGAGGACTAATTTGACACCAGGTGATAAAGAAAAAGCAGTTGCAAACCATGGCAATGTAACTTCTCAAACACAACGTAGCAGTTTTGTAAACAATACAAATAAAACTAATACTGAAGATCGTGGACAGATTGACGAAAGACAACCGTTAAGTAAAATACTTAAACCGCAGGCTGATAATTAATGCAACAATTTTTTTATGACGAGCAAATACGCAGGTTCTTGTTGCAGTTTACTAGAGTATTCTCTAATTTTGAAGTAGAATATGGACGCAACGAAGCAGATAACAAGAAAGCATTATATAGAGTGCCAGTGCGTTATGGAGATGCTACACGTCAAGCACAAACTATCATACAACAAAACAGTGCAAACAGTTTACCAAGCACTCCACTTATGACATTTCATGTAACAAATTTAAACTATGCAAGAGATAGACTGCAAGAACCTACATTTGTGCAAAAACAAAATGTAAGGCAACGTTATTGGGACACTGTGAGTGAATCCTATGAAACAACACAAGGAAATGCATTTACTATTGAAAAACTTATGCCAGTGCCTTTTGATTTAGAAGTAAACTTAGACATTTGGACTTCAAACACAAATCAAAAGTTACAATTATTAGAACAGGTATTGACACTGTTTAATCCAGGTTTAGAAATACAAAGTACAGAAAATTTTATAGACTGGACTAGTTTGAGTGTAATGTATCTTGAACAAGTTACATGGAGTTCAAGAGCAATCCCGCAAGGAACAGACGATCCGATTGATATTGCTACACTAAGATTCGTAATGCCAATCTATATTTCTCCACCAGCAAAAGTTAAGAAACTTGGAGTGGTAGAAAAAATTGTTGCAAGTGTGTTTGATGGCAACGGTGATATGGCAGAAGCAATATTTGACAGTGACTTACTTTTAGGAACTAGACAAAAGTTTACTCCATTCAATTTTCAAACATTACTAATAGGAACCAAACTGCAAGTATTAGAAACTAAAGCAGTTGTTACGAACAACTCTGGTGTCCAAGTTCCAACTGCTCCTCCGAGCAATTTACTATGGCATACTGTAGTTGATCTCTATGGTGCCTTACGTAATGGAATAAGCCAAGTAAGACTTGACAATCCTTACGACGATACTATAATCGTTGGAACAGTTTCTTACGATCCCACTGATGATAGATTTTTACTTTTTACAGTAGACACTGATACAATTCCTGCCAACACATTAGACCCAGTGAATGCTATTGTTGATCCACAAGCAAAAGGTCCTGGAACAATAAATGGTTTGCCTACTGTGGCTTCTGGACAACGATATCTGTTTATAAACAATACAGGCAGTAGTAGTACTGAAGATCCTGGTTTTGCACAAGCATGGAGAGGTACTGACGGTTCAAATCTAGTAGCAAACACAAACGATATAGTACAATATGATGGCACACGTTGGAATATTGCATTTGATTCAAGTGAACAAAGCAACGTACAATATGTAAGTAATCTTACAACCAGTGTGCAATATAGATGGGCCGCAGGCGAATGGTTAAAGAGCTATGAAGGTTTGTACCCTGAGGGGAATTGGAGTTTGGTACTTTGATAAACGCGGTTGGTGTATGGTTTTATAGTATTAGTACTAATAGATATCTATACTTGTTGAGAAACGATAATAAAAATCCTGGATGCTGGGGTCTTCCAGGTGGTAAAGTTGACGAGGGCGAAAATCTTACTAATGCAATACAACGTGAATGCTTAGAAGAAATTGGAATATGGCCTGAGATTGTAAAGCTAGTGCCGATAGAAAAATTTACAAGTGCAGACAATCATTTTAGTTATCATACATTTTTTTGTTTAATTGATAATGAATTTACACCTGTGCTGAACAACGAACATCACGGTTACAGTTGGATCAAATCAGGCGTATGGCCAAAACCTTTACATCCAGGTTTATGGACTACAATAAATTTTGAAGAAATACTTTTAAAAATTAATACAATTAAAAAATTTCAAATATCACAATACGAAATAAATTCAGCATAACGCATTTGCTCAAAGTTAATATTCTCTCGCCATAAGTCATGTGCCTGAGATCCGTCAGATACATAATAAAATTTCACAGTTGGATAATCTGTAAATACTGCATTGAGTCCTTTAATTGTTTTTACATTTGCTGTGTTGTCTGCATATTCTGCATCTGCACCAATTAGGAATATTTCTGTGTGTCCATCAAAACATGCTAACCATGCGGCTACCGCAATACTTTTGCCTCTAACACCATATGGCACAAGATAATATTCTCCAGGATCGTCGATACAATTACGTGCATGAGTGTACACACTGACACGTTCTTGATACTTTTGCATTTTTATTTCGTTTAACTTTTCTTTGTCAAATTCAACATAAAAATCGCATTGCATTTCTTTCCAGCAACCTTCAGATCCGTAACTTTGTAGTCGTTTTCGTCCAAGGTGCCATCCTGCGTGTTCTTCAATTTTATGTTTTAAATTGAATCCAGTTGTCCTGTTTTCAAAACGACTGTTGCCACTGCCTATTACGGCCGCCCTACCTGAAATGTGCTGATTATCAATTGGGTTACCTATCCATTCGCGTTCTTGATGTTTTTTTCCATCTTTGATGATATTCGAAGTGATAACAAACTCGCCATCGTATTCTGTGCGATATCTCTCTGGCATTACATTCTTCCAACAAGTACTTCTATGACACCTGTGCCGACGTCGTCTTTGTTGTCAATTGCTTTACCTATCATACTTCCTGCTGGTGGATTATGTATGTCTCTATGAGCTTTTGCATGACCTGGTACATCACTGCTTACAAGTAAATCACCTTTGTTAATTTTGCCTGTAACTTTGCAAGGCACACGTCCTATAAGTGCAACACTTATGCCTTCTGAATCGCTATTCATTAAATAAGCTGGATCAGTAGATACTATACCAGCAATTGCAACACTAGTAGGTCTGCGTGTTTGTGTAACTTCTGCTGTTCCGCCTAGTTCAACTACTGTGCCTGCTTCATAATTCTCATCACTTGTATAGTTCTCTGCTAAGTCAGCATATCTTGCTGTTGTTGCTGTTGCAGTAATGATGTTTGCATTAAAGTTTCCACTTCCGTCACGTGCCACAATAGTACCACCTGTGCTTGAATTGGTCGCATTTGACGTAACGGTAAATGTACCGCCTTCGCTACTTGAACTACCACTTAGTCCTGTACCCGATACTGCTCCTGTAGCCACATAATTACCCGTTGTGTCTGTGCCAAGTGCAACACTATTTGCTTGTATAGTTGTGGCAATGCTTATTCCTGCACTGCCGTCAAAGTTTGCAGTACCAACAACGTCACCACTAAGTGCAATTGCTCTTGGTGTTGCTAAAGTAGCGGCACTACCACTTGCATTACCAGTCAATGCACCAACAAACGTTGCTGACGTTAATGACCCTGAGCTTGGGTTGTATGTAAGGCCACTATCCTGTTTGACCGCAGTCAATGCACCACTTGTAGAACTTGCAAAATATATTAAAAAGTCTGTGTTGGTACTAGTGTCAGCACTTATAGTTGCTCCTGCAGCCGCAAAACTCAAATTACCACTTGCATCAGTAACCAATGCTTGACCGCTTGTGCCATCTGCACTAGGTAAAGTAAAAATTAAATTTGAAGCAACTGTGCCAGGAGATTTAAATCCAACATAGTTTGAACTATCTGAATCACCAAGTCTAATTTCTGCTTGTGCGTTTAGTGTAAGACTGCTTATACCAGTTTCTTTTAGTAATGCAAATCCGCCAGCAGTACTTCCATCATGTACTCGAAGTGTATCTAATGTTGTGTCGACACTAAGTTCCCCGGCGGTGCCAGTAAAGCTGTTATTTTGTGTGGTTGTCCCACGTCTAAATTGTAGTACGGTTGGCATTGTATTCTCCTAGCAGTGTATTTACTAACTTAATACACCTAAATCTGTTGGTGATAATGTTGATCCAACTGGATCCATCATTGTATATATTTGTCCGAGACTTACACCAAAGGCATCTGTTGCACCTGTTTCAAATGGTGTTTCAACACTTCCTGTTTGATCATATTGTTTTGCTAAATCAAAGTTACCTTCTGAACTTGGTAAAGGTGTTACACTACTATTTGGAAATGAATCTCCCGCACCACTACCGCCTCCCGATTGATCAACAAACGATAATGTTCCGTTTCCGTTGGTTTGTAAAACCTGTCCATTTGATCCATCTGCTGGTAAAATATAATCTACATCACTTGCTACTGTAGATGGTGCTTTAAATCCAATATAATTACTACTGTCACTGTCATAAAATCTTGCGTCTTGTTGTTCTCTTATTTGTAGATTTGTTCCATTTAAAAGTTGTAAACTATCAGACCTTAAACGCATGTTAATATTGTTTGAACCTGCTTTCATGTTAGCAAATTCTAATAATCCATCTTCTGTGCCATCACTTGCGTCTTGTATTTTTCCTGTAATTTTTACATACACAACTTCTTGGTCAGCATCATTTTCGCCTTGAAACTTTAATTGTCCTAAGTAATCTGCATCTGCTGGTGATGCACTGTTGCGTTTCATTGTGATTACAGGGGCAGCAGTGCTTGAGTCTTCGGAGGTTGTCAGTAGTAATGTATCGCCTGTGCTTGTATTTGTAAATGTTGCAGTAGTTAATGCAGGAGTTAGACTTGGTGTTACAGTAAGTGTATCAGTGCTATCGTTAGTTGTGAGTGCAACGTTGGTGCCAGCAACCAGTGTGAATGTATCTCCAATCTGATCTGCTACAATACTGTTTTGGCCTAACACTGCAAAGGTTCCAAAGGCGGCATTTCCACTACGTACAAATGTCATTGTAGTTGATCCAACTGTGATTGGATCGTCAGTAGTTAATTTCCACTGTGTATCAGCGTAGGTTGTTCCTTCGGTGATCATTATTATTGTGCCGGCTTTTATCTCGCCGGTTGCGTCAGCATCTAAACTTCTTGCCCAAGTTCCGTTTGAACCTGCACCTACTGTGGTTACATAATATATTCCGTTTTCACTGCCTGTGGTTTGTGCAGTTACTAATACTCTATCTCTTAGTGCCAGACTTGTTCCGTCAACAGATGCAGGAGCACCACCACTTAGCGTAACGTTTGCAACTGTAACTGCTCTGGCGGTTTGCTTGTAATCTATATCTTGTAGTTGATGGGCACGAGGCCTAGTTAATCCCATTGTGTATCCTTATATGAATATATTTATCAGAAAATGCAGTCAAAAAAATAGCACCCGGAGGTGCTATTTTTAAATTTGTTTATGATTTACATCATTAATGCTAGTACTTCAATAACGCCTTCTCCGTTGTCGTTTGCTTCGATTGCCTTACCAATTACTGTACCCATTTTCGCATCGTTATTAGCCATTGCCATACCGTTACCTGCTGATACCATTAAGTCACCTGCGGCTACTGCGCCTGTTACTTTAGTTGGAACACGACCTGCTATTGCTAATGCTATACCACGTTGCTCATGATTCATCAAGTATGCTGGATCTGTAGAAACAATTCCTGCTACTATACCACAGTTTGCTGTATCGCATGTTGCAATTTTGCCTTCACCTGCAAAGTGTACTACTGTACCTGCTGGAATACCGTTTTCGTCCGAGGCATACATCTCAGCCAAGTCAGCGTATCTTGCTGTTGTTGCGGTTGCAGTAATAATGTTTGCATTAAAGTCTCCTGAACCATCTCTGAATACAATAGTATTACCAGTGGCTGAGTTTGTAGCGTTTGAAGTTACTGTAAAAGTAGCACCTTCTGCTCCTGCACTACCACTTAAACCATTACCAGCTACTGCTCCTGCAGCCACATAGTTACCAGTTGTGTCAGTTCCTAATGCAACACTGTTTGCTTGGATAGTTGCGGCTATACTAATACCAGCACTTCCATCAAAGTTTGCAGTTCCAACAACATCACCACTTAGTGCAATTGCTCTTGGTGTTGCTAGTGTTGCGGCTGATCCTGAAGCGTTACCAGTTAATGCACCAATAAATGTTGCTGATGTTAATGAACCACTACTTGGATTGTATGTAAGTCCACTATCTTGTGTTACTGCTGTTAAAGCACCTGATGTCAATGAACCAACGTAGATTAATCTCTCTGCGTTTGTACTTGTATCACTTGTTATAACTGCACCAGCTGCACCAAAACTTAGTGCGCCTGAACCGTCAGTAATAAGTGCTTGTCCACTTGTACCATCTGCGCCTGGTAATGTAAATGCTAAGTTTGAAGCTACAGTTGATGGAGCTGCTAAAGATATTGTGTTTGAATCATCAGCATCATAAAAAATAGCTTTTCCTAAGTGTGCATCTAACCAATGAAATGCGGCACTACCTAAGTCTTGCGTACCATCGGCTACCGGATTAAGATCACCAGTTATTCTAACTACTGCTGAACCATCAACTGCTTCAACAATAGCAGTATTGTCGCCATTTGCAAGAGAAGTAATAGTTGTAGTTGTAGTAAGTTTTCTAACTTCAATCACATCGCCGGCTAATGGAGCTTCTGTAAATGTAAGTGTTGTTCCACTTACCGCATAAGCTGTTGTTGGCAACTGAACCACACCGTTAATTGAAATTATACAACTGTTGGTTGTTTGTGCTTCACTAAGTGTAAATGCTACAGTACTGTTATCACCACTGAATGTTTGTGATGCAATAACTGTAAAATCACTACCAGCTGTTGTCCAAGCTGCTGAATCATAGAATTCTAACGCATCAATTGATGTATTAAAACGTAACATACCAGTTGCGGCACTTGGTCTTTGTGCAGTTGTTCCTACAGGAATCAATATTGAATCTGTACTATCAACTTTTAGTGTTGCACCTGTTGTTGCAGTTGCGCCAGAGACGATAACTGTATCTGAACCAGCATCAACTTTTAACAAGTTAGCATCATTGGCACCTTCAACAACAAAGTCTTTATCAGCACCTGCTTGGTTAACAGTAATCACTGTACCTGCAGTATCAATATCACTAGCACTAATGGTTATTCCACTGTCTGATGTTAATGTAGAACCACTAACTGCGCCTGAGAAGTCACCAATGGCAGCAAGCACGTTACCGCCTATTACGTTTCCAGCACCAGTTGTAACGTTACCGCTTGTAACCAATGTTGTAAATCCTGAACCAGCACCTGATGTGATTGTTGCAGTACCATCTGTTAGTGAAGCACCTTGTACTGCACCTGTTGCAGTAAAGCTGTCACCGTTAGCAACACCAATATTTGGAGTTGTTAGGTTAGCACTTGTCTTAACAATAACTGCATCTGAAGCAATAGCAGTTGTAACATCATCAACGTTAACACTCAATGTGTCACCTGATTTTGTTAAACCTGCACCTGCAGTAATAGAACCAGCACCTGAGAACTGTGTAAAGTTAATTGCAGTAGTACCAACTGTTACCGGAGCGTTTGTTGTACAAACAAAACCGTTATCAGCGTTTACTGTACCTTCTTCAACAAATACGAATGCTCCTGGAATCTCACTAGCTGGTGAACCATCCATGTCGCCTGCTCTAGTTAGTATGAAAGGAGCACCTACTGCACCAATTGATGTACAAACATAGATACCGTTTTGTAAAGCGGCTGCTTGGTTTTTAACAAGTAGTCTTTCACCGGCTACCATTGTAACACCATCAACTGCGGCTAATACACCGTTTGCACCAGCTGTAATTGTAGCACCAACACCACCTGTACCGTTGTTGTATACTACTGTTGTAGGTAATACGGCAGTAGTTGCGGCAACTGCTGATTCTTTGATGTCCAAGCCTTCTGCAACTGAGTCAACATATGCTTTGTTTGCACCGTCTGTATCAGCAGTTGGTGTTGCCAATCCAGTAATTCTCTTACTTGATACTGCAACAGTTCCTGTTCCTGTTGGCGCAAGTGTTACTGAATCGTCTGTACCTGTAGCAGTAATTGTAATTGCTGCACCTTCTACGTCTGGTGTAGAAACTTTTGTAGTTCCTGTAACAGTACCAGAAAAAGTAGCGTTAACGCCACCAGTAATACTACCACTTGCTAATGTAGCAGTTCCATCAGTGAATCCGCCAGCAGTAAATGTACCACTACCGTTCATGGTTGTGAACCCTGACCCAGCACCTGAAGTAATTGTAGCAGTACCATCTGTTAATGATCCACCTTTTACTTCACCAACTGCGGTAACTTTTGCACCAGTGGTTAAATTACCACCTGCTACGTTTCCAGTTGCAGTAATTGTTGTAACTGCCGTAATAGAACTTCCAGCTGCAATTGTGCTTGAAGCATTTAATGCAGTTGTTACGTTACCTGATGGAGCAAGGTTAACCATAGTAATATCTTTGAACTGTGAATCAACTAAACTTGCTAGTGTAATTGCAGTACCTGTACCATCGTCTGTTGTTAGACCTGCTTTGAATGTGTCGTCTGTTTCGTCAAAAATCCATGCAACGTTGTTTGAATCTCCACGCTCTCCAATAAAACCAATGTCCTTTGATGGTGCACCAGTTTCGTTTTTAGCAAGAAGAATTACCGGATCTTCAATAATTGTGTTAACAGTATCCAACGCAGTGGTTGTTCCGTTAACTGTTAAATTTCCTGTGACAGTAAGGTTTGAACCATACGTCAAGTTTGCTGCCAGTTTACCCGCGGTAACCGAAGCATCAACTAATTTAGCTGATGCAACAATTGTAGCATCTGTAATCTGGTTATTTTTAATTCGTGTTATAGCCATTTAATATGTCTCCGTTAGCTTATATAAAAAATATTTTTTATAAAAGATATGCGTTTTGAAACATCACCCGGTGATCATCTCCGTAGGCTTCTTCACTGCTACTCTTATGAAGTATTTACCGGTTGGTGTAATTTTTAATCTATAGTGAAAATGAAGGTTTAAAAGACCAAGTGACTAGATCTTAGGCTGCTGAAATTACTCCGTCGAAGCGGACTTGTTGCCAGTTTGAACCGTTATATACGGCTAAACAAGGTGCCCCTCCATTACCATTGCTGACGTAGATTATCTGTCCAGCAGCTTTATTTGCTAAAGCATTGGCTTGTGTAACCGTGTATATTGGCAGTTGTAAACTGTGTACTGTAGCAAATTGTGCTACGCCATTTGCATCAACACTAATTACATCACCAAGTCCGTTTGAAATTTCAGAGATTGTGGTTAAGGCTGTGATTCTTCTTGCTTCAATTACATCACCAGCAATCGGCGCTTCAGTAAAAGTTAATGTCGTTCCCGAAACTGCATATGCTGTAGTAGGTGCCTGCATGGTACCATTAATACTTACAAGTACACTTGCAGTGGTTGCACTAGCACTTAGAGTAAAAGCAACAGTGCTATTATCTCCTGCAAAACTTTGTGAAGTAATTACCGCAGTATCATCCCCAACGTTTACCCAACCTGATCCATTATACACTTCTACTGTTGTAAGTGTTGAATTGAAACGTAAATCACCTGTAGAAGGACTTGCTGGACGTTGAGCAGTTGTTCCTACACTAATCTGTAGTGCAGTAGTATTATTAATGTTAACAGTACCTTGGCCGGTTGTAGTAAGAACAATAGTGCTTCCAGCATTTGTTGTGCTGACTGTAGTATCTGTTACAGTTAAGTTACCGATGGTCGATCCACCACCTACACCAAATGGTCCTACGTATCTTGCCCCAACAATGTACACAGACTTTCCTGTAACACCAGTTCCGATTACTGAAGGAATATTCACACCATTAAAGTTTAGTACTCCAGAAGAATAATCAAAAAACCATTCGTCGTTATTTCCTGAACCAGCTTGAAATAACTGTGTGCCTGTGCTCTGTGGATTTGCGGCTCCTGCATTATCAACATAAACTTTAACTAGATATGTTGATCCAAATTCTGTTGGTATCCAGTCAGTAATATTTGTTTTCCATGTTTGGTTATCTGGTGCAGTAAGATCTTCTGTAGTTTCTATAGTATCAGACCCACCCGCGGCATCTTGATATATTTTTACAATGGTACTTGTAGCGGCTGGTTTCACTGCAGGTATATCGCCTGAACTTTGCCATACTTTATCGCCACGCATCAATAGTGGTGATGGAATACTTTCGTTAAATGCTTCTTTGTTTGCCGGAGGAGCAGTTTTAGTTACTCCAAACCCTAGCTTCTT
>Ga0209634_1001703_pt1 | contig 15940 bp, 17 predicted proteins | sample LinPmetageLP40_FD_184043 | JGI IMG/M metagenome (GOLD analysis project Ga0209634, IMG submission 184043) | Marine viral communities from the Pacific Ocean - LP-40 (SPAdes) (version 2) | ecosystem: Environmental > Aquatic > Marine > Oceanic | place: Pacific Ocean | collected 2010-08-26
AGATGACAAATTATGTAATGTCCTTGGTAAGAACTTATAATCCGCATATACGTATAGACAAATATAAACCAATAATAAAAACTATGGCTGTAAAAAAAAATATGACACTAACAAGTGTAAAAGTAAAAAGTGATTTATTTGAAAACTTTAAAATTGAATGTGTAAGACGTAAATTCTCATTTCAGAAATTATCTGATAGAGCTATTCATTTATATCTTACAGATGAAGATTTTAGAAAAAAAATTCATACTCACAGTAACTTAGAAATCGATAATTAAAATTAAACAATAAATGAAAGAAGGTTATATTAAAAAAGAAGATAGAAAAAAAATCCTACTTATTACTGATGATATTAGAGTTCATTCTGGTGTTGCTCAAATAGGAAGAGAAACAATTTTAAATACTTGTCATCATTATAATTGGGTTCAAATAGCAGGTGCTGTTGATCATCCTGAGGAAGGAAAACAAGTTATAATGGATAATGACATAGCAAAAGAATCTGAAGTGATTGATCCTAGTGTTTCTTTATATCCTGCTAAGGGTTATGGTAATATGGATATGTTAAGAGTTATAATAAAAAGAGAAAATCCAGATGCTATAATGTTAATAACAGATCCAAGATATTTTAATTGGTTGTTTAGTGCGGAAGATGAAATAAGAAATAATATACCTATTATTTATCTTAATATTTGGGATAATTATCCTGCTCCAATGTATAATAAAGAATTTTACGAATCTTGTGATGCTTTATTAGGAATATCTAAACAAACAGTTAATATTAATAAGTTAGTATTAGGAGATAGAGGTAAAGATAAGATATTTAAGTATGTACCTCATGGATTAAATAATAATATATTTGGTGTATTAGAGGATAATGATGATGAATTATTAAAATTTAAAACAAATTTACAATTACCTAAGGATTTAAATTTTCATTTATTGTTTAATTCAAGAAATATTAGAAGAAAACAAATTCCTGATACTATAATGGCTTGGAAATTATTTATGGATAAATTATCCGAAGATGAAAGATCAAAATGTATGTTAACTTTAAAAACAGAGGCAGTCTTTGAACCTGGAACAGATCTACCAGCAGTAATTGAATATTTTGGAGTTAATAATGTTAGAATTTTAGATCATAAATTATCAACCCAAGAAATGAATATGTTATATAATACAGCTGATGGCGTTGTATTATTATCTAATGCTGAAGGTTGGGGATTAGCTTTAACTGAAGCTATGTTATCAGGAACACCATTTATTGCTGCTGTTACAGGAGGAATGCAGGATCAAATGCGTTTTGAAGATGAAGATGGAAAGTGGATTGAGTTTAATTCTGAAATGCCATCAAATCATCATGGTAGATATAAAAAACATGGTGAGTGGGCATTACCTGTTTATGTTAAAGCAAGTAATATAGTAGGATCACCTTCAACCCCTTATATATATGATGATCATATTGACCCAAAAGAAGCTTCTGAACGAATGATGGAATTATATAAAATGGGAAAAGATGAAAGACAAAGAATTGGGAAATTAGGAATGGAATGGGCTCTTGGAGATGAAGCTGGATTTACATCTGAAAAAATGAGCAATAAAATAATTGAATCAACTGATTTATTATTTAAAACTTGGAAGCCAAGAAAAAGATATGAATTCCTAAAAGATACAGATTACGAAAAAAGAATATTACCACATAAATTAATATATTAATATGAAGAATACATTTGTTATAAGCTGCCCAATTGATACTTACAGTGGATATGGAGCAAGATCAAGAGATTTAGTTAAATCCATTATTGAACTAGATAAATATGATGTAAAAATAATGTCCCAAAGATGGGGAGCTACTCCTTTTGGTTTTATAGAAGATAATCCTGAATGGGAATTTCTTTTAAACCATTTATTACCTAATAACCAATTAACTACTCAACCTGATATTTGGGCCCAAATTACAGTTCCTAATGAATTTAGCCCTGTAGGAAAGTACAACATAGGAATAACAGCAGGAATTGAAACTACACTATGTGCCGCACCTTGGATTGAAGGGATGAATAGAATGAATATAAATTTAGTTTCATCAAAACATTCTAAAGAAGTATTTTTAAATTCTAAATTTGATAGAGTAGATAGTAAAACAAAACAAAAAATAGGTGAGATTAAAATAGAAAAACCTATAGAAGTATTATTAGAAGGTGCTAATTTAGACATTTATAGACCTATAAAGGAAAATGAAATTAAAAATTTAGAATTATTTAAAGATATTAATTCAATTCCTGAAGATTTTGCATTTTTAGTTGTAGGACATTGGATGCAAGGTGCTTTTGGAGAGGATAGAAAAAATATAGGAGTAACTTTAAAATCTTTTTATGAAACTTTTAAAAATAAAAAGAAAAAACCTGCATTAATTATTAAAACATCCGCAGTTTCATCTTCTCATATGGATAGAAGAGAAATTATGAAGAGATTAAATTCAATTAGAGAAGCATGTTCTGGTAATCTACCTAATATATATTTACTTCATGGTAATTTTACAAATGAAGAGATGAATGAATTATATAACCATCCTAAAGTTAAAGCAATGGTTTCACATACAAAAGGTGAAGGATTTGGAAGACCATTACTAGAATTTAGTTTATCAAATAAACCTATAATATGTTCTGCATGGTCAGGTCAAGCAGATTTCTTACATAATGAAAAAAGTTTATTATTAGCAGGAAAATTAACACCTGTTCATCCTTCAGCACAACAAAAAGATATTCTTTTAGCCGAATCAAATTGGTTTAGTGTTGACCCTAATCAAATCCATTTAAGTTATGGGGAAGTTTATAATAAGTACAAATTTTGGTCTACTAGGGGTAAACAACAAGGATATCATAGTAGAACTTATTTTGCTTTTGAAAATATGAAAGCTAAAATAAAAGAAATACTTGACACTAATGTTTCAGTAAGTGTGGGTTTAAATTTACCTCCTTTAAAAAAACTAACAAAACCTTCTAAACTACCAACACTAAAAAAAGTATAATATGGATGAATTAATTAAATGTATCAAATGTAGTTCTGATGCTTGCTATAAACAAGAAGTAAATGAGGATATTGTAAATTATATGTGTTATGGATGTGGTTTTATTTCTAACACTTTAATGAAAGAAGGTGAAGAATATTGGGAACAACAATTAATGGCTCTTCCTGAATTATACAAAGATTTAATATTTGAAGATGAAAATAATCAAAAATGGATTCCAAATGTTGTAAATCAACCTGAACAAGGAATGATATTTGTAAATGGTAGTAATAAAGAAGATTGGAAATGGTCTGCTGCAAAATCTATAGAGGTAAAGGATGTAGAAAAAGTAAAATATCCTATACCTGGTAAACCTGGTGAGTATTATAAACATAGAATGGATATGGAAAATATGAAAGATTTTGACAGAGAACGTGGATATATAGATGCGCTTTCGTATATTGGGGTATTACCTGAATAAAATCATTGTATGAAAATAAGTTATGCTATACCTGTTTGTAATGAATTATTAGAATTAGAACGATTATTAAGTTTTCTTAAAAAAAACAAACGTAAGGAAGATGAAATAGTAATACTTTTTGATTCCCAAAATGGTTCAATTAAAGTAGAAGAGTATTTAAGAGCTAAATCAGTAACAAACCCAGATTTTAGTTGGCATTCTAACCCATTAAATAGTGATTTTGGTAAACAAAAAAATCATTTAAATAAAATGTGTAGTGGTGATTGGATATTCTTAATAGATGCTGATGAATATCCTAATGAGTATATGTGTACTAATTTACCTCAATTTATCGAAATGAATCCTGAAATAGAAGCTTATTGGGTTCCAAGAATAAATACAGTAAAAGATTTAACACCAGAACATATCCAAAAGTGGGGTTGGATAGTAAATGATAAAGGGTGGGTAAATTTCCCTGACTGTCAAATGAGAATTTATAAAAATGATCCTAAAAGAATATATTGGACAAAACCAGTTCATGAACAATTAATAGGATATAAACAATTTGCTACTCTTCCTTTTGATGAAGAATATTGTTTACACCATCCTAAAGATATTAAAAGACAAGAAAAACAAAATAATTTTTATGAAACAATCTAAAAAAGTATGGTATGCTCCAAATAGATTTGAATCTTATGGAGAAGAAGAAATAAAAGCAGTTGAAGAATGCTTAAGAGATGGTTGGCTAGCAGGTTTTGGTCCTCGATCAATTGAGTTTGAAGAAAAGGTAGCAAAATATTTTGGAAAAAAGTATGGGTTATTTGTAAACTCAGGATCCTCAGCTTGTTTATTAGCTTTAGCATGTTTAGATTTACCAAAAGATTGTAAAGTAATTACTCCTGCTTGTACATTTTCAACTACTTTAGCACCTATAATTCAATTAGGGTATAAACCATTATTTTGTGATGTTAATTTAACTTCTTATGTTCCTAATATTAAAGATGTTGTAGCACTTCTTGAAGATGATGTAAAAGCAATTATGATACCAAATTTAATTGGTAACAAACCAGATTGGACATTATTAAAGAGTGAATTAAAAAGATTAGGAAGAGAAGATATATACGTGATTGAAGATTCGGCTGATACAATGACTTATACAGAAGATACTGATGTATCAACTACAAGTTTTTATGCTAGTCATGTTATAACAGCAGGTGGACAAGGTGGCATGGTAATGTTTAATGATAAAAAACAATTATTAAGAGCTAAATCATTTAGAGATTGGGGAAGAATGGGAGATGACTCAGAAATAATGGATGATAGATTTAAGCATGAAGTAGATGGTATCCGTTATGATCATAAATTTTTATATAGTGTATTGGGTTATAATATGAAATGTAGCGAGATGAATGCTGCATTTGGTTTAGTTCAGTTAAAAAGATTTGAAGAATTTGAAAATATTAGAAGGACTAATATTGAACGTTATTTAGAAAATCTTAAAGATGTAAAAGAAATACTATTACCAGATGATAGTATTTTTCCAAATTGGTTAGCAATACCTCTACAATGTAGTTCTAGATTGGAATTATTAACCTATTTAGAAGAACAAAATATCCAAACTAGAGTAACATTTGCGGGTAATGTAACACGTCATCCTATTTATAGAGAATACTTACAAGAATTTGAAAATTCAGATGTAATTATGGCTAATGGGTTTTTATTAGGTGCTCATCATGGGATGAATATTGAGGATGTAGATTATGTTTGTAGTAAAATTAAAGAATTTTTTAATTTTAAACACCAAGCAAACAGAGTTTAAATATGAATATTACTTTTTTAACAGAAATGAATTTTGAAGGTAAAATTCCTCCAACTCATCCTAATATGAGAACAGAATTTGCATGGATGAATGCTTTAGAAGCAAACCATTCTTGTATCCATAATTTCCAAAATATAAAAAACCAGGACCACGTTTTTATTATAATTCCCAAAGGAGAAGTATTTTTAAATGCTGTTGGGGTAAAATTAAGTGATAAAATTAATCCTATTAGCAAACTTTTAGAATTAGATATAGTGTCAATTTTAAAATCAAATAATAATAAAGTACATTATATTCAGGAAGGCCCATCATGGTTATTTAATGATTATGAAATTAGTGATCAAATAAATTTTTATAATAAATTATCTGAATGTGATAGTATTTTTGCTCATAACGAATGTGATACTAAATTCTATCAAGGTTTATTTCCTAGTAAACAAATAAATATAATGCCAACTTTACTTATTGAGGATTTAATTAAAAATATAACTCCACAAACTGAAGATAAAGTTATTGTAGGTGGTAATTTTGCACGTTGGTATGGAGGTTTTCAAGGTTACATAGCTGCAAGTGAATTTGATGTACCTATATGGACACAAGAATCACATGCTAGACGTGAAAATGAGCGAGATATGGTAGATTTACACCATTTGCCACGACTAACATGGATAGACTGGATGAATACTTTATCTACGTTTAAATACGCGATACATTTAATGCCTACGGTAGCAGCTGGTACTTTTAGTTTAAATTGTGCTTATTTTGGTATCCCTTGTATTGGAAATGAAAAAGTAGATACACAAAGATTATGCCATCCTGATTTATCAGTAGATGTGGACGATGTAGAAAAAGCACGTAAATTAGCTAAACGATTAAAAGAAGATAGTATCTTCTATACAGTATGTAGTGAAATGTCTAAGGCTATGTATAAAGAAATTTATACTTTAGATAAATATAAAACAAAAATAAATAATTTATTATGAATGTAACAGTAATATTAAATGGTTATAAAAGAGGAAACCAACTTAATGAACAATTAGAGGCATTAAACAATGGTACAGTAAAACCTAAAGAAATTTTATTATGGTATAATAATCCTGGGGATGACGATTTAATTAATTATGATATTATGGAGTCTGTCCCAACAGCTTTATGTAATTACAATTTTGGTGTATGGGCTAGGTTTGCTTTTGCTTTTAATGCACAAAATGAATATGTGTGTATATTTGATGATGATACTATTCCAGGAAAAAGATGGTTAGAAAATTGCATCGAAACTATGAAAACAAATGAAGGTTTATTAGGTAGTATCGGTTTACTATATTTAAATCCAAACCCACCAGAGCATTCTTCATATTATGAACATTATTTAAGATTTGGTTGGGTTGAAAGTGGAAATAATGACACCCCAGTTCAAGTAGATTTAGTAGGTCATAGTTGGTTCTTTAAAAAAGAATGGTTAAGTCATATGTGGAGAGAAATACCTAATCCTAAATATAATACTTGTGGAGAGGATATGCATTTTAGTTATATGCTACAAAAATATGCAAATATTCCAACTTATGTCCCACCACATCCTAGAGATAATAAAGAATTATGGGGTAGTATTAAAGGGGCTGAATATGGAGGTGATCAAAACTCATTATGGGAAACAAACCAATTAGGAATAGATGGTACCCCATTTAAAGAGTTAATGAATGAGTATTTTGTAAATCAAAGAAAAAAAGGGTGGAAATTAATAAATGAAAATGAAAAGTAAAATATTAATATGTTTTGGTACAAGACCAGAATGGTTAAAGGTTAAATCCTTAGTAGAATTATTAGATAAATCTCAATATAGTTTATTATTTACAGGACAACATCCTGATTTATTAAAAAATATCGATGTAGATTTTAAAATTAATATGAGTCAATCTAGTAATAGATTAGACCAAATTATATCAGACTGTATGTTACAATTTCCTATAGGTGATTTTAATAGTGTTTTAGTACAAGGTGATACTGGATCTGCGTTTGGTTGTGCTTTAGCAGCTTATAATAGAAAGTTAAAAATATACTATTTAGAAGCGGGATTAAGGAGTTATAATTTAGATCACCCATATCCTGAGGAAGCTTATAGACAAATGATAGCTAGAATTTCTGATGTAAACTTTTGCCCTACTGAATTATCTAAACAAAATTTATTAAATGAAAAAGTTAATGGTAAATGTCATGTAGTGGGGAATACAGTATTAGATAATTTGATTAATTATACAAGTAAATCTAAGTATACTAATAAAATATTAGTAACAATGCATAGGAGAGAAAACCATCATTGGATGGATCATTGGTTTATAGAAATTAATAGATTAGCTAGGGAAAACCCACATTTAGAATTTATTTTACCTATTCATCCTAATCCTAATGTTCAAAAACATAAACATCTTCTTAATGATGTTACAGTAATAAATCCATTAACTCATCCTGAATTACTAGATATTTTAACTAAATGCAGGTTGGTAATAAGTGATAGTGGGGGTTTACAGGAAGAAGGTAGTTTCTTTAATAAAAAAGTAATTGTTTGTAGAACAACAACAGAAAGACCTGAAGCAATAGAAACAGGTCACCTTCATATATGTAAATCACCGAATGACTTAAAATCTAAATTTGGAGAATTAATAGATGATTATTATATTGATACTAAATGTCCATACGGAGATGGTAAATCAAGTATTAAGATTAAAAATATATTATGAAAGGTTTTAGACAACAAATACAATTTTTTGAACAAAAACTTAGATCTAAAGAACCATTCGCATATGTAAGATATTCTGATGGAGAATTAAACATATTAATGGATAGATACGCTGAACTTAGTGATATAATTAAGTTTGGTACTCCTGATAACATGAAACAAATTAATTATGCATACGCACCTGAAGATCATAAATTATTTGACCCCAAAAAACATGAATTTTATAAAAATAAATTAAAAGACTCACTTTTATTTGAAAAAAAAGGATATTATAAAGGTATTATTTCAGGAGATCAAGATCAAGAAATGTATAACGCTCAATTTAAAATTTTAAATAAAACTCAAGAAGAAGTTACTAATGATGAAAGTTTTACATATGCCGATTTATTTTTAAATGGTAATTATCCTTATTTTATACAAAACTTACTCCCACAATTTTTTAATTATAAAACAATAATAATATGTAACGAAAATGCAAATGTTGATACATTACCTTTTCCTGTAGTGAAAGATTTTCGTGTGGGTTATAATTGTTTTATTAATGATCATGATATTATAAAAGATATTAAACAATATATATCATCTAATAATATCGAAAATCATTTATTTTTATTTTCAGCTTCTTCATTAAGTGAAGTAGCTATACATCAGTTATATGATTTTAATAATAAAAATACTTATCTTGATATTGGAACTTGTTTAACTATATTTTTAAAATTATCAATAGATAGAAATTATTTAAGGGGGTTTTGGTTAAATTCTGGAGAAACAGATATTCATAAAATAAACCAATGGCAACTTTAAAAAATACAAATTTAAAATGATAGACTTAAAAAGCTCAACAGGAGCAAAAAGTAGATATGTTTCCCAAATCCTCCATTTTATCAATGGGGAAAAAAGAACATTTCATAATATTGACACGCATTCAATACAACAAGGACAATTTACAAAATTTTATTGTCGTGATGGAAGAATGATTCTAGTTAATGATAAAAATATCCTTTGTATAGAAACTTTTAATAAAGAAGACTAAATTATGGGTATATATAGTAAAATAGATAGTGATAGATTTGGTTACAAAATTGGTAAAATAAATGAATCATTTTTCGATGATAAAAGTATTGATGAAGCAATACATTACTTTAAGGAAAACAATTATGAATGTATTTTTTCAAGGATTGATCATTCAAGGCTTGATTTAATCAATGGGTTAGAACAACGTGGTTTCACTACAAAAGATGTGCAATATACACTTCGTAATTCATTTAAAAATTACAAAGGTGAACTTCTTTTCAAACCAACAAGCAGAACAGACGGTTATGTATTTAGAGAGGCTTTAAAATCAGAAACAGACCAGATAGTTGATATAGCTAAAAATTCATTCAGTGGATATGGTCATTATTCAACAGACAGCAGATTAAATCAGCAAGACTGTTTAGATGCTTATGTAGATTGGACATACAATTCATGTATTAATAATAATGTTGCTGATAAAATATTTGTTGCAGAAAAAAATAGTGAAGTTGCTGGTTATATAGCATACAAAAAATTTACAAAAGGAGATTTAACATACGCTGCAGGAGTGCTTGGTGCAGTAAACCCTAAACATAGAGGTAACAGATTATTCCCAGATATTGATATAGCTGGATTAGAGTGGGGTATTGAAGAAAATATGAATTGGCACGAACATAATGTGTTACTCGATAACTTTGCAGTATTTAAGGCACATATGAGTGTAGGGTTTAAACCACATGAATTTATGATAACATTACACGGTTGGATGGATGAAATAAAATTATAAAAAATAAAATTTATGAGAAATAATAATATAACAATATTAGGTACAGGTTCTTACTTACCAAGTAATGTAGTAACTAATAAAGATCTATGTAAACACATAGACACTACTCCAGAATGGGTTGTAGATAAATTAGGCATAACAGAACGTAGAATAATAGTAGATGAAACTACAGCAGATTTAGCTTACCAAGCAGCAATTAATACTTTAGAAAATGCTAAAGTGGATAAAGAAGATTTAGATTTAATCATGGTAGTAACATCAAGCCCTGACCAAATATCTCCATCAACAGCATGTACTTTACATAAAATGTTAAATATTAAAAAAGATACTCCTTCATTTGATATTAACGCCGTTTGTGGTGGGTTTGTTTATGCTATGTCATTTGCCTCAACATTAATTAGTAGCGGAGCTTACAAAAAAATATTGATTATTGCTAGTGAAACATATTCTAAACATACAAATGTATATGATAGAAATTGTGTATTTTTTGGTGATGGTGCTGGAGGGTTAGTATTGGGTACTTCTAAAAATGGTTGGAGTATTGGTCATATAGCATCAAATGGTAGTGGTTCTGGTATGACTGGTTTTAGAATGCCGTTATCTGACCCATTCACTATGATTGGTAGAGAAGTTTGGGAACAAGCGGTTCGTGTATTACCAGAATCAATTAAAATAGTAATGGAAGAAGCAGAACTTGAAGTAGATGATATTAAATTATTAGTACCACATCAACCGAGTATTAATATATTAAAGACTGTTGCTAAAGAAGTTGGTATGTCTATGGATAATGTAAAAACAGTACAGCATAAATATGGAAATATTGCTGGGGCATCTATCCCAATAGCCTTACATGATGCATTTAAGAATAATGAAATAGAAAAAGGTGATAAGATACTCCTATCAGCAGTAGGTTCAGGATGGGCTTGGGGTTCTATGGTAATAAATTATGAAGACTAATATAAAAACAATATGAATTTGCTAAATAACCCATATAAAATAGTAAGGATGTTTGAGGAGGAAATATCCCATTATACAGGTGCTCCTTATGTAGTTACAATTGACAGTTGTACTAATGCTTTATTTTTAATATGTAAATATCTTAATGTAAAAGAAGTAACTATACCATCTCAAACATATCTATCAGTACCACAATCCATTATACATTCTGGTGGAGAAGTAATATTTGATAAAAGACCAAAAGTAAATCATTGGAGAGGTATTTATCAATTAAAACCATATCCAATATATGATGCTGCTAAAAGATTTACTAAAGATATGTACATAAAAGGATCATATATGGCTTTATCTTTTCATATTAAAAAACAATTACCAATTTGGAAGGGAGGTGCAATTTTATGTGATAATGAAGAAGCGTATAATTGGTTTAAAAAAGCAAGGTATGAAGGAAGAAGTGAAAAATATTATAAAGATGATGATATTGAATTTTTAGGTTGGAATATGTATATGACACCTCAACAAGCAGCACATGGATTATCAATGATGCAAAATTATCCTGAACATAAAGAGGATATGCAAGAAGTAAATGGGTATAGAGATTTAACTGAATTTACAGTGTTTAAAAATAATAAAACAATCAAATAATTAATGGTTACTTTTTATACATTAGGACAAATGGGAAGATTAGGCAACCAACTATTCCAATATGCAGCCTTAAAAGGTTTAGGTTTAAAAAATAATTTTGAAGTAAAAATCCCAGACCCAAAAACAAGAGAATGGCACGGTCAGGTTTGTTTATTAGATAAATTTAATATTGAATCAAAATATTTTTCCGAAAGTGATATTAAAACTTTAAAACAATCATACCAAGAACCAGATTTTAATAGATATGATAATGATTTTTTTAATATTCCTGATAATACTACTATAACAGGATTTTTCCAAAGTTTATTTTATTTTGAAGAATTTTCAGACCAAATTAAAAAGGAACTAACACCAAAACCAGAATATTTACTTCCTGCGGTTAAAGAAATTAAAAGATTAAAATTATTACATAAATGTGAAATTGTAAGTGTTCATATTAGAAGAGGTGATAATATGACTAATGGGCAAACCGGACTTATAAAAGCATTCGATAAGGGAGGATTATATGAAAGCTATTTTAATAATGCTAAAGATAAATTTAAAAATAAAAACGTCAAATTTTTAATATTTTCAGGTGGACAAAGATTTAATGAAGATAATAAAATAGATATTGAATGGTGTAAAACATTTTTTAAAGGAGATGAATTTATATTTTCTGAAGGTAGATCACAAATGGAGGATTTTAGTTTAATAATGAGTTGTGATCATAATATAATATCACATGCTAGTAGTTTTGGTTGGTGGGCAGCATATAATAATCCAAACCCTAACAAAATAGTAATATCCCCTGAATTTTACTCACCAGATAATCCCAACCTAAAAAGACCAAAATTTTACCCTAACCAATTTACAATAATATGAAATTAATATTTGATATAGGATTTAACCATGGAGAATTTACAAATGCTTGTTTTGAAAAATTTCCTAATATCCAAGTAGTAGCAGTAGAAGCTAACCCAAATCTCTGTACTAAAACTAGTAATGATAACTTTGCTCTTGTTAACAGATTAGTATCTGATAAAGATGATGAAGAAATTGATTTTTTTATAGAACATAATGCAGATGGTATATCAACAGCCTCACCTGAATTTATGAGTAGTTCTAGATTTACTAAAGGAAGTAAATATATTACAACTACAAATAATCATAATTGGTCAGATGCTGTTAAAATTCCATCTATAACTTTAGATAAATTAATTGAAAATTATGGAACCCCAGACTTAATTAAAGTTGATGTAGAAGGTTATGAATATAATGTTTTAAAGGGTTTAACAAACAAAGCTAAGGATATTTGTTTTGAATATCACGAGGAAATGGAAGAAGAAATATTTAAAATTGTTAAACATTTAGAAAGTATAGGTTATAATAGTTTTGGTATGATAGGTTATTTTGATGAAGGGGATATATTTAATGAAGTTACACACTCAGATAAGGGTGATCCTTATTTGGAGTATCCAAAATCCTTTCATACATTTAAGGAATTAAAAATAGATAGGTTTATAAATAAAGACAGACGTGTTAATTATGGAATGATGTTTGCAACAATAAAATAAAAAATATGAAAAACAAAAAAATATTAATTACAGGGGCTAGTGGATTTGTGGGAACAAATTTAGTAGAAGAATTAAATACAAGAGGATATAGTAATTTATTAACACCATCTTCAAAAGAGTTAAATATGACGAACGAAGAAAGTGTATCAAATTATTTCTCAACTAATAAACCTCAAGTAGTTTTACACATAGCAGGATTAGTAGGTGGTATAGCAGCTAATAAATCAAAACCTGGTGATTTTTTTCACCAAAATGCTATGATGAGTGTTTTAGTAAACCACTATTCATACATTAATGGTGTTGAAAAATTAGTATCATTAGCAGCTGGTTGTGGCTACCCATCAGATATACCTGTACCTTTTAATGAAAATGATTTTTGGAATGGTTTACCTGATATGAATTCATATGGGTATTCATTAGCTAAGAAAAATTTAATTGTTGGTGGTTGGGCTTATAGAGAACAATATGGTTTTAATACAACAGTATTACTACCAGCTAATTTATATGGTCCTTATGATAATTTCCATTTAGAAAATTCTCATGTAATACCAGCATTAATAAGAAAATTTTTAACTGCAAAAGAAACAAATGCTCCAACTGTTGAAGTTTGGGGAACAGGTATAGCAACTAGAGAGTTTTTATATGTAGATGATACTGTTAAAGCTATTATTGATGCTATAAATTGTAATGAAACTGGTCCATTTAATTTAGGAACAGGAACTGAAACTTCAATTAAAGAATTAATTGAAACAATTTCCAGTATAATAGGTTATAAAGGTGAAATAGTATGGGATACAAATAGACCTGATGGACAATTAAAAAGATTTTATGATATGAATAAATTTGAAAAAGAATTTGGTTATGTTCCTAATACTCCATTAAAAAAAGGTTTAGAAAAAACTATAGAATGGTATCTTAATAATGAAGATATAATAAGATTATAATTTAATGGAAAAAAATAAAAACATAATTATAGGTTTTCATTCTGGACACGATTGTTCTTATTGCATTTTAGAAAATGGTGTTCCTATTATTCATGAAGAGTTAGAAAGAATTACTAGATTAAAAGAAGGAAATGGAGATGGGTTAAAACTATTTTTAGATAGGAATCCAAACTTAAAAGATAAAAATTTAACATACTCTCATTGTTTTCATTGTGATGGAAAAGTTACATCAGCAGTAAGATCTCTTGGTGATGAAAAACTTTTTGATAATATGATAGAAAATAATGATTATTATGAAGTAGGTCATCATTTATCACACGCGGCACATGCTTATTATTCTAGTAGATTTAATAATTCATTAATTGTATCTTTAGATTCTGGTGGTTGGGATATGAATTCTCAAAATAATCCCCAAATATCATCTGTAGCAATATATAGAGGAAAGAATAATAAAATATCATCAACTGCACTTTACCCAATACATCAATTATGTGTAGGGCCAGTTTGGGCTGAGTCTTTAGAACCTTTATTTGGTTTATCTTCTGGTCCACCAAAAGGAAATCAAGCTGGTACAATTATGGCTATGGCGGCTATAGGTAAAGAATCAGCATTTGAAGAAATTTTTTACAATTCTTTTTTAAACATTGATAATTTTAAATCATACCATCCTGAAATAATAGAATATATAAACCAACATGAAGATAATAAATATAATGTAGCTAAAGGTATACAAAAAGCTACAGAATCTATAATAAAAGAAATTATTAAAATACATATTAAACCAGAAGATAAAACTATTTGTTTTACTGGGGGAGTATCACTTAATAGTGTTTGTATGGGTAAAATTTCAGAATGGTTTCCTCAAATAAAAGAAGTATTTATACCAATAGTACCTTATGATGGGGGATTATCTATAGGATCAGCACAATATGTTTACCACCATATTCAAAATAACCCAAAATTATCAAATGATAATTATTTTAAACCTTATTTAGGTATTAATTATAATAAAGAAGTAGTAAATAATGCTATTAAAGAATTTGAAGATAAAATTATTATTAATGAAAAAAGCGATGATGAAGTAATAAAATTACTTTCTAATAATAATATTGTATCAATTTTTAATGAAAAATCTGAATCAGGAAGAAGGGCATTAGGAAATAGAAGTATATTAGCAGATCCTAGAAGCAATGATATGAAGGATTTAATTAATGAAAAAGTAAAACATAGACAATGGTTTAGACCTTTTGCACCTTCAATTTTAAAAGAAGAAGTATCTAATTGGTTTGAGTATGAAGTAGACTCTCCTTATATGGGGGTAGTAGTACCATTTAAAAAGGAAAAAAGAAATAAAGTACCTGCAGTTGTACACTTAGATGGTACAGGAAGATTACAAACAGTATCAGAAGATATAAATAAATGGTACTATAACTTTTTAAAGCTATGGTATAAAGAATCAGGTGTTCCTATATTATTAAATACTAGTTTTAATGATAGAGAACCAATAGTAGAAACTCCAACAGATGCTATAAAATGTTATTTAGGTACTAATATTGATTATCTATACTTTCCAGAACATAACATATTAATAAATAAAAGATGAAGATATTAGTAACAGGTGGAGCTGGATTTATTGGTTCACATTTAGTAAAAAGATTAATTAGTAAAGGAAATTTTGTAACTGTTTTAGATAATTTAGAAAGAGGAGACATTAAATTTTTAAAAGAAAATAATAATTTAAAATTTAGATTTTGTGATTTAAGAGATTATAAGGAGATAGAAAAATATTTTGAAAATCAAGACATAGTAATACATTTAGCATCTAAAGTAGGAGGTATTGGAACTTATTTATCTAAGCCTTATGACATAATGCAATCTAATATTCAAATTGATTCAAATGTCCTTAAATGTGTTATTAACCATAATATAACTAAATATTTTTATGCATCATCTGCTCATGTATATCCAAAAGAATTACAAACAACAATTGATTCACCTAATATTAAAGAATCAGATGCATATC
>Ga0209634_1001704_pt1 | contig 15939 bp, 13 predicted proteins | sample LinPmetageLP40_FD_184043 | JGI IMG/M metagenome (GOLD analysis project Ga0209634, IMG submission 184043) | Marine viral communities from the Pacific Ocean - LP-40 (SPAdes) (version 2) | ecosystem: Environmental > Aquatic > Marine > Oceanic | place: Pacific Ocean | collected 2010-08-26
CGGTATTCGAACCCCATACTTTTTTTAGCGACAACAATTTTAAGACCACTACAAACTAAATAACTTATGGCCACCTGTAAAGAAATTGCATTGCACTTAGATTTAAGCCAATCCAGGGTAAACCAATTGCTCAAAGAAGGCATTTTGTCTAAAGCTCGAGGCCAGGATGCTTTTGATTTTGACAATTGCAGGATTCAATACATTAGATACATGAGAGACAGTGCTTTTGGAGAACAAAACAACGCGTCACTGAATGATGTAAAAATAAAACTAGTCCAGGCTCAAGGTGAAAAAGCAGAGCTAGAAGCAAAGTTATTAAAAGGCAGGTTAGTCCCTACCGAAGAGGTACAAGATTATTGGATTGATTTTGTGTCTAACTGCAAAGCTAAACTTTTGGCATTGCCTGGCAAGTTAGCACATAGGATCCAGGGAGCTGAGGATCATAATGAGATCGAAGAGATCTTAACAGCAGACGTACACGAAGCATTAATGGAGTTAAGTCAAGATGGCATACCAATCGCCTATAAAGAACGTACTAAAAAAGACACTTAAGGCATTTGAACCACCTCCAAGGTTATCTGTAACCGAGTGGAGTGACGAATATAGAGTCTTATCTAGTGAGGCCTCAGCTATGGCCGGTAAATACTACTCAAGTTTTGCACCATATCAGAAAGGCATAATGGACTCACTTACAGATAGGAAGATTAAAAGAACTGTTTTAATGTGTAGTGCTCAGGTTGGTAAAAGTGAGATCCTTTTAAATATGACTGGTTACATAATGAGCTACAACCCCTCTCCACTTCTCGTTATGTTACCAACATTATCAATGGCTCAAGCCTGGTCAAAAGAAAGACTTGCTCCAATGTTAAGAGACACCCCTGTCCTAAGAGGCAAAGTTAAGGATCCAAGAAGCAGAGAGGCCAACAACACAACCTTAAGCAAGCAGTATCCAGGGGGATTTATAAACATCATTGCATCAAACTCACCAAGCTCTATAAGTAGCAGGCCAGTCAAAGTAGTCTTAATGGATGAGGTCTCAAGGTTCGGAGAAACCGCCGAGGGCTCAAGTGTTGAGCTCGCAATTAAACGAACGACCGCATTTCCAAACGCTAAAATTGTTATGGTCTCTACCCCAACTATAAAAGACCATTGTCAGATTGAGACACAATATGAAATGAGCAATAAGTCTCAATATCATATCCCGTGCCATCATTGTAATGCTATGCAGACCCTTGATTGGAGCCGAGTTATATATGACGAAGAGAACTTAGATGCAGTGCACATAGCATGTGAACATTGCGGAGCTATGATGGAGGAAAGTAAAAAGACCTGGATGCTAAAACATGGTGAGTGGATTGCTGAACACGAAGACAGGCAGACAGCAGGCTTTCATATAAACGAGCTATATTCTCCTTTTAGATCCTGGCGAGAAACCGTTGAAGACTATTTAAACGCAAAGCAAAATCCTGAAATGATGAAAGTATGGGTCAATACAGCTCTCGGCCTACCCTACGAAGGAGAACACGAAAAGATAGAAGCCGGAGATTTAGAAGGAAAGGTTGAAAGGTTTGATGAAAAGCTTATACCTGAACGAAGTTTGTTTATGACGGCGGGAATAGATACGCAAATGGACAGACTGGAAGTAAGTACCATGTCTTGGTCTGTTGCAGAAAACGGAGAAACCGATGAGTGTTGGGTAATATCGCACAAAATCATATGGGGTCTTACAAGTGATCGCCAGGTATGGCGAGATCTTGACGAGTATCTTAAAACCATATTTACAACAGAGGACGGCAGAAAGCTTAAGATTGCTTCGGCTTGCGTAGATACCGGCGGATCTTCTACACAATCTGTTTATTACTATCTAAGAGGCAAAGCAAGAAAAAAGATCTTTGGTATTAAAGGATCAAGCGAACAAGGAAAGCCCTTAGTCAATAAACCAACTTTTATACAAAGATACAACATACCTTTATATATTATCGGTGTTGATACTGGCAAAGACTGGTTATATGCCAGGGTAAAAGCTGATAACTTAATTCACTTTTCAGACTCATTAGACGCCGAATACTTTTTGCAGTTAGCAAGTGAAAAGAAAAAGGTCATAATGCGAAACGGGAGACAGACATTTAGATATGTTAAGACACGAAAAAGGAATGAGACCCTTGATTGTTTTCTATATTCTATGTGTGCAAAAGAGATCCTAAACCCTAATTATGAGATCTTATTAAAAAGAAAGAATAATCCCATTATTAGCGATGACGACGATACTCCAAAACAGCCTATTAGACGGCCAAGATTTAAGAAAAAGTTTATTTAAAAATCCTTTTTTTAGGTTGTTACTATTAATGATTATATAGCCCCTAATCCCTAGACTAAGTATGGGGAAACACTATCATTGCTATGGAAAACTTATTCAATACTGCAAATATACCAACACTAGAACCATTAGAGCTCACCGTGGGCGACTTATGGCAGTGGACTAGACCGGATTTGTTCCAGGCATATGGTACTGGCTACAGTTTAAGTTATAAGTTTTTAAGAGACTCAGGAACCGATGTTATAACTATAAACGCCTCAACTGGTGCTGACACTTATACAGTAAGTGTTGCATCAACAACAACTGTAAATTACGGGGCTTACGATTATGTATGGCAAGCCTACATTACCCGGTCAAGTGACAGCAACCGCATTATGGTCGACGAAGGCAAGTTAAGTTTAAACAACAACCTAGCCTCAGACACCGGAGATCAAAGAAGCCATGCAAAAAAGGTTCTTGATGCTGTTGAAAGCGTTATAGAAGGTACCGCCTCACGCAAGGAGTCTTCCTATTCTATAGCCGGTCGGTCGTTGTCACTTACCCCAATGGCCTCACTATTACAGCTAAGAGCACAATACAGAGCTCTTTACAAAAACGAGATCTATAGAGAAAGAATTAAAAACGGTAAACCTACCGGCAAAGTTATTAAAACGAGATTTTAGAAATGGCCATACTTGATAGATTTAGAAGAAAAAGAAAAAAGGACATAAAAAAAAGAAGTGCTTTCCAGGGTGCACAAACAGGCTCGCATTTTGCAGACTTCCTATCATCATCAAACTCAGCTAATGCAGAGATCAGACCTAATCTTGAAATACTAAGAAACAGATGTAGATCTCTAAGTAGAAACAACGATTACGCCAAAAGATATTTGAACTTATTAGTTACAAATATTGTTGGCCATAACGGTATTAGATATCAGTCAAAAGCTAGAGGAAATGATGGCAAACTTGATGCTTTAAATAATGATTTAGAAAAAAGATTTACAAAATGGAGCAAAAAAGAATATTGCACCATGTCGGGCACCATGTCTTTTAGAGAAGCTCAGGCTGTAATGATTGAATCTTTAGCAAGAGATGGCGAGATTTTAGTTGAATTCTGTCCGTCTGATAATGAGTTTGGTTTTGGAATTAAGCTTATTGAGGCAGATCACCTGGATCATAACTACAACGCCAAGCTAGACAATGGCAATACTGTTTATATGGGTATTGAGTTTGACGAATACAGCAAGCCAATTAACTATCACGTTTTCAAAAACCATCCTCACGAAGATGCTACCTTTAAAAATAGAAAAAGAATTAGAAGAATAATACCGGCTACAGATCTACTGCATATTTATATGAAGGATAGACCGTCGCAAGTTAGAGGCTATCCGTTAATGAGCTCAGTTGTTGAAAGGTTACACAACCTAGACTCGTTTGAGCATTCGGCCGTAATTAATGCAAAGATCTCAGCAAGCAAAATGGGTTTCTTCACAATGCCCCAGGGCGGTGACGATTATGTGGGTGAGGAATACGAAAACGAATTCCAACCAGTTATGGACGCAACTCCCGGATCTTTTGAAACATTGCCTGAAGGTTATGACATTAGAACTGTTGATTGGCAGTATCCAAATACAAACTTTGAAAGCTTCCACAAACAAGTCTTGCGAGGTATAGCTTCAGGATTAAATGTTGATTATGTGAGCCTGGCAAACGATCTAACAGGAGTGTCATACTCTTCAATACGTCAGGGAACCATGGCTGAGAGAGATCATTACAAGGTGTTACAGGCCTTTATGGTTGAACACTTTATTACGCCAGTCTTTGAAAGATGGCTTAAATCTTTAATGTTACAAGACAACGATTTTTTAGATTATAGAGATGACAGGTTTGAGAAGTTTTCAGACTCAGCAACCTGGATTCCGAGAGCTTTTCATTATGTGGATCCACAAAGAGAGATCCAAGCAAACATAAACGCACTTAACAACGGGCTAATTTCAATGCAAGACGTTCAAAACACATACGGTCGAGATCTTGAAGAAGTCTTTGACCAAATAGATAGAGAAAAACAACTTGCAAAAGACAAGGGAATTGAAACTGCTTTTGAGCCATTCGGTGCAAAAAGCCCAGTTTCACCTCTTATAAACGGAGAAAATAACGATGATGAGGAATAATTATTTAATTAAAGGAGACAAGCATGTCAAATGACAAAGAAGCAAGACACATAGTAGCCGTTTCTGAGACAGACGATTCTTTTGTTGTTGAATTTGCAAAACAAGACAAAGAAGAAATCGTTGATGTTGAAGAACAAAGCTACAACGAAAATAAAGAATATGAAGACGATGAAAGAGGCTTTGAAATAGTCTTTACGCCTGAAAGCACGGACGATGAATTTATATTTACTAAAGAACATACAGAGGAAGACGTCTTAAGGTTTTATCAAAATAAAACTGTAAGACAGTCAGCAGAATTTGAAACAAGATCAATAGACGTTGAGGCAAGAACAGTAACCCTGGTTGCAAGTTCAGAGGAGCCAGTCGCAAGATCATTCGGTCAAGAGATCTTAAGTCATAGAGCAGACGATATTGACATGTCATTTGCAAACAGTGGCAAAGCTCCCCTCTTATATCAACATGACGACAATCAACAAATAGGAAAAATTGAAAGATTCTATTTAGACGAAAAAAACAAAATAACAATTGCTGAAGTTGTATTCAGCAGAAATGAACTAGCCGACCAAATATTCACAGATGTCGTTGACGATATTATGAATTGTGTCTCAATCGGTTATCAGATTTTAGGAATGAGAAAAGTTGAAGACGCAAGCGAGCCGACATTCGCTGTTCGTTTCAAAGTTCTCGAGTGCTCAATCGTTTCTTTACCGGCAGACCCGACAGTCGGCGTGGTAAGAAGGGAAGAACCTGAAAACAACATTGACCGAGCAGAAGATGTTGAAACAAACAATATTAACCATTCAAACAAGGAAAGAAAAATGGAAAACAACGAAAACGAAACTCCAAAAGTTTCAGTTGAAGTTTCAAGAAATGACATTGCAAAAGACAATTCTCAGATCTTAGAAATGGGCGAAGCATTTGGACAACAAAGATTAGCTAACGAATTTGTTAGCGGTGGAAAAAATGTTAATGAGTTTAGATCAGCACTATTAGGCAAAATTAAAGAGTCTAAAAATGAAGTTGAACTTAATAACGTAGACATGTCAGCAAAAGAGCAAAGAAATTACAGCATTTTAAATGTTGTTAGAGCTCAGTTGACTAATAACTGGAAAGAAGCAGGTCTTGAAAAAGAAGTCTCAGATGAGATTGCAAGCAGAACTGGTAAAAACGCAAGAGGTTGTTACATCCCTAATAACATGAATTATGGCAAAAGGGATCTAACAGCAGGCACTAACAGTGCAGGCGGTTACTTAGTACCTACAGAGCACATGGGCGACATGTTCATTGATAGATTAAAAGCTAAGTCTTCAGTAGTTGAAGCAGGAGCAAGAGTTATAGAGTCCCAGGGCAATATAGTTATACCTCAACTTTTAACTGGTGCAAATAATGTATCTTGGGTGGCTGAAGGATCAGCTCCTACCGAGTCAGCAATGACATTTTCGCAAGTTGAACTTGCCCCAAAGGGACTTCGTGGCTTTGTGGATATTTCGAGAATTCTCGCGAATAACAGTAATCCGGATGCAGAATCAATCGTAAGAGATGATCTAGTGTCTACTTTTGCTGAAAAAGTTGACCAAACTGCTTTAGTCGGTGGCGGATCAAATGAGCCAGTTGGTGTTATTGGTGACAGCAATGTCCCAGTAGTTGCAATTGGAACTAATGGCGGAAACATGACATATGCGAAATTACTTGATATGTATAAATCAGTAATTAATAACAATGCAATGTTCCAAGACGGCAAATGGATAATGAACCCATCATTAGAGGCAAAACTAAGACAAACTCTAAAAGACAGTAGTGATACAGCGTCAAACTTCATCTTCGGAGATGATAGAAAAATTCTTGGTTATGACTCAATTGTTACAACTAACATGCCTAGCAACCTTTCAAAAGGTTCAGCAAGCAACACTTTATCAGGAATGATATTTGGTGACTTTACGCAATTAATGATTGCTAATTTCTCACCATTAGACGTTCTTGTAGATCCTTACACTGGATCTAGTGCGGGTAATATTAGAATCAATACATATTTAGATATGGATCTTGGTCTAAGACATGCTCATAGTTTTGCGGTTTGTAAAGATATAACAACAGCCTAACTGGTATTGGGGGTAGCAATACCCCCTTTTTTAATTATGAAAATAGAATTTTTAGAAACAACCTGGTTCCAGGGTGAAATAAGAAAAAAGGGAACAACAATAGAGGCTTCAAAAACAGAAGTTTCGCAAGTTTTACAAGAAGGTTTAGCAGTAGCCATAGAGTTTGATACAAAAGAATCAAAATCAAAAACTGTAAGAGTGGAAAAAAGCAGAGTTACTAGGAAGAAATAATGCCTAATTACTTTGCCACAGATTTAGATGTCTTTTTTGACACTGACACCCACGGTATATCTTGCGTGTATACGCCTCAAGGCGGATCAGCAAGCACCATTACTGGCGTTTTTAATAACGAATATTACTCAATGGGTGGCGGTGAAGTAGATGTTGAATCCTCACAACCGGTTTTTTATACCAAAAGTGGCAATTTAAGTTCGGCTAGTCATGGCGACACCATGGTTATTAACGCGGTGACTTATAAAATTATTAATATCAGACCGGATGAGACCGGTATGACAGAGGTTGCACTAGAAAAGCAATAAAAAAATGCATGTTAGACAAGCAATAAGGGAACGAGTAGCAAGCAACGTTACAGGTCTTGCAGATACAGGATCAAATGTATTTCAATCAAGAATACATACCCTGTCTGATTCTAACTTGCCGTGCATTTTGGTTTATACGCAAAACGAAACCTCGGAACCCAATCAAATGGGAACAAATAGAGTATTAGATAGAACATTGAGTATTAATCTTGAGATCTATGTTAAGGCAACTGCCGACGTAGATGACAAGGTTGATGCAATTTGCGTTAATGTAGAGGAAGCAATTGCAGGCGACATTACTGTCAACAGCCTGGCCAAGGATATTACCTTAAGCACAACCTCCATTAACTTTATAGGCGAAGGCGATCAACCCTTGGCACAAGCGTCGTTAACTTATGACGTTATGTACCAGGTGCGGGAGTCTGATTTAGAAACGGCATTATAGAAAATAGGAGTAAATAATGGCAAATATAGTAGGAAAAAACGGTGTTGTTAAAGGTGGTACAGCCGGATCCGAAAGTGCAATTGGTGAGGTTACTGGTTTTTCAATAAATCAGACTGCTGACACGATTGAAACTTCGACAATGGGATCTGCTGACAGATCTTATGTAACAAGTTTAAAAAGCTTTAGTGGATCGGTGGATGTTTTACATTCTGTAACCGCAGGCGACAACCAAAGCGAATTTGCAGTGGGATCTTCATTGCAATTAGAACTATACCCAAATGGAACAGCGTCCGGAGAAAAATACTTTGAAGGGACTGTTTTATGTACTGGAAAAGATGTTACATCAACATTTAATGACATGGTCACCGCGACTTTTTCATTCCAGGGCACGGGTCAACTTGAAGAAAAAACAGCATCGTAATAGGAGAAAATGATGAGAGCAATTGATAGAGCGAAAAAGCACTTTTCAAGCTTAGAAACAAGACGAATAGAGGTTCCCGAGTGGGGTGACGAAAATGAACCATTGGTCATTTTTGTGAACCCCCTCACTTTACAGGAAACAGCTACATTGTTTGAGCTATCAAAAAGTAATGAGATGGAAATGTTAGCCCAGGCAATAATACTTAAAGCCCTGGACGGAGAAGGCAAAAAGCACTTCAACATTGGTGACAGGATGTTTCTTATGAACAATTGCGACCGTGAAATAGTAGTCAGGGTAGCAGGCGAAATCATGGGAACAATGGATGTAGGGACTGCTAAAAAAAAGTAGCAAACGACCAAATTCTCTACGCCAAGTATTCTCTCGCTGAGGTCTTAGGAAAGACAATGCAAGAGTTAGACAAAATGCCCCTGGAAGAGTTTTTAGGTTGGATTGGATATTTTGAAATAAAAAACGAGAAATTAAAAGATGGCAAATAAAAAAGTAAATTTTCTAATAACTGCAAAAGACACGGCCTCTAAGACATTTAGAACGCTGAATAACACCATGAAAATGGTTAAAAATACAGTTGGCGGTATTACCAAAGTTATGGGTAAATTTACCCTGGTGGCCGGTGCAACCGCAACGGCTGTTGGCTTGCTATCTAAAAGATTTATCGATCAAATTGACTCTATAGATAAAGTATCTAAAAAGATCGGAGTCTCAGCAGATTTTTTACAAAAACTTAGATTCGCCTCAGAGATTACAGGCGTTGAGATCCGCACTACGGATATGGCATTGCAAAGGTTTACCAGGAGAATGGCAGAGGCCAGGATAGGTACCGGAGAAGCCCTACCCGCCCTTAAAGAGCTTGGTGTAAGCTTTGTTGATACTACAGGCCAAGTCAGAAAAACAGAAGATGTCTTTTTTGATGTTGCAAAAGCTTTAAATAATGTTGATGACGATGCAACTAAGTTAAGACTAGGTTTTAAATTATTTGACTCAGAGGGTGTTGCTTTAGTAACAACGATGGGAGCCTTGATAAAGCAGTTTCAAATATTTGATGACTTAGGTTTAGGCCTTGGCGATGAGAATATTAAAAAAGTAGCAGATCTAAAGGACAACTTAACTGAGGTTAAAAACATTGTTAGTCTAATTGGAATGTCTACTTTTGCCGGTCTAAGTGACGAAATTGACTCTATAGTTACAGCTCTAAAAACAAAATTAACAGACTTTATAGACAATGATGCTGAGAAGTTTGCTCAAGACTTAGGGGAAAAAATAAAAGCTATTATTTTAACAATAGTGCAAGGAATTCAATTTATGTTGAATGCGATAGTGTCAGCCATAAACAAGACAGCTCAATTTCTGCAAAAATTAAGCGACAGGTTTGATTTAGGAATAACTTTATTTGAAGACAGCGAGGAAGTTGCAAAAAAGAAAAAAGAAATAACAGACATGCTCGAGGTTTTAAATAAAACGTTTGGTGGCAGAAAGGCTAAGCTTGATATTGTTGAGGAATTAGGTATAGATCCGAAAGGTTTGGGACATAGTATTCAAGAAGCAAAACGTCAATTAATCGCTGAGTTAGGAGCTTTAACCACAGATACTTTGATGGAAAATTTTACTTTTTTTGAAGATTTCGAAAAATTGATGGCCACCACTTTAGCAATACCTGGAACGGGAACAGGTAGCTCTCCAAATATAAGCACGAAAGATGACGAAGAAAAAGACTCGATACCTACTATGCAAAAAAAGGTTCAAGACTATGCACTGGAAATTAAGAAAATTGCTCAAGTTGATATAGCGAGCTCTATGATTGATGGCATTAACTCTATTGAAGATTCTTTTGTTAAGCTTTTCCAAGGATCTAGCCAAGGTTTTAAAGATCTAGCAAATTCAATAAAAACAAACTTCATAACGTTTTTAGTCCAGGAGTTTATAACATCCGGACTCTTAGACATACTCGGTAAATTTGGTTTAAATACAAAGGAAAATTCTTTCAGTGGTAGATTAATTGGATCTCTTTTTGGTAGAGCTAATGGCGGAACAATCTTAAACGGCCAAACAGCAATAGTCGGAGAAAGAGGAGCAGAAATTATAACTGCTAATCAAGATATGACAGTAAAACCGGCCAACCAAACGGCTGACATTATGGGTGGCATGGGTGGTGCTACAGTTAATTTTAATATAACTACAAACGATGCAAGTGGTTTCGATGAGCTTTTGGCGAGTCGTAAAAACTTGCTTATTAGCATGATTACTCAAAGTATGAATCAGAGAGGTAAACCAGGTTTAATCTAATGTCATTTCCAACAACAGTACAACCCAAATCTATATCATTTAGTTCAAATAGACCTAATAGCATTTCTTATACTCTATCGGGCAAAAGAAGTGTTCGACAGTTTGCCTCACAATATTTTTCTTTTAGTGTAACTATGCCCCCAATGGTCAAATCAGTCTTCCAGGTATACTCAGCATTTTTAATAAGTAAAAAAGGTGGTTTTACAGCTTTTGACTTTGCTTATCCAGTAGACAATTTAGGTGCAAATCGAACAAGTACAAGCGTCAAGACAAGAACAACTCATGCGGTAGGATCTACAGCAATTGCAATTGATGGATTATCGGCATCAACTAACGACGTTATAAAAGGCGGAGATCTGATTAAGTTTAATGGCCATACAAAAGTCTATTTAGTTGTCGGCGACGTCAACAGTAACGGAGCCGGACAAGGCACGGTTACTATCGAGCCCCCTCTTCAATCTGCCCTAGTTAACAACGAGGTCTTAGTTTTAAATAGGCCGAATATAAACGTTGCTTTATTACAAGACGATATCCTGTATTCAACAGATGCGTCACAAATGTTTTATCTTAATTTTGACGTACGCGAGGTCTTATAGTGTCAAGGACATTACCGGCAAGCATAGTAACAAAGATCAACGGCCAAGAGGTTAAGCTTGCTTATCTTGTTAAGCTTGAAACATCTACAGCCATAAAGCTAACCAATCATTCTAAAGATATAACTTATAACTCTGACACCTATACAGCAGACGGAACGCTAGGTGCAATTCAAGAAATAACAGAAACAGGCACATTGCAATATAGCAATATGCAATTGCAGATCTTAAATCCAAGTGACGCTATTAGAAATATATTTTTAAACGAGGGTTACGTTAATAAAAACGCAACTATTTATACAGCCTTTTTAAACAATGACGAAACTATCTTGGAGTCGTTTGAGTTTTTTGTCGGTCAAATATCAGCATCAACAGTGGCAGACTCAGAAAAAGGCTTAATTATAAATATAGAGCTGTCTAATCAATTTAGAGACTGGGAGATTGTAAAAGGCCGAAGGTTTACAGATAAATCACAACAAGACGCATATCCTGGCGACCTTGGTATGGGCTTTGCTCATATTGATGTCAAAGATCTAAGGTGGGGTTCATAATGAGTTTTTGGACTATTTTTCAAATTATATCAACGGTGCTTTCAGTTGCTTCGGGTATTAAATCTTACAAACAAGCTAAAAAATTAGAACGCCAAGGTACAGACATACTGATTCAAAAATATGGAACTGGCGAAAACATACCCATTGTTTATGGAACACGAAAAGTAGCAGGTACAGTTCTTCTAGCAGAAACCGTAAATAATAAAGAGCTATTTGTTGTCTATGCTTTATGTCAAGGAGAAGTTACAAACATACATGACATTAAGATTGGCGGTAGATCTATTAACGACAGAGAGGTTTTTAGAGATGGCTACATTTTACGTCAAGGATCTAATTTTTACGGATCCACACAATCAGAAATCGACGACATTTTAGGTGGCAATCCTCCTAGAATGGTCTTCAACATTCACAAAGGCGGAAGCGATACAGATACAGCAGACCCAATGTTGGTTGGTTGCGTTCCAGGATGGACAAGCAACCATAAGCTAAGAGGCATTACATATTTGGCATGCAACTTTCATTATGATACTAAAGGAATGTTTACTGGCTTGCCGGAAATAACATGCACTGTCCAGGGCAAAAAACTTTATGACCCAAGACTAGATAACAGCATTGCAGGAGGATCCGGAAGTCAAAGTCAAACAAATCCAAGCACCTGGACATACAGCAATAATCCTCCTTTAGCTCTTTTGGACTATCTGACTAATTCAGATTATGGAAAATCTATACCTTATAACAAAATCGATTTAGCCTCGTTCCAGGGCTCGGCTAACGATGTAACTACAGTGCAGACTTTATCTTATACAGCCAATGTAATAAGAATAACGCAAGCGAGTCAGGAAATAAGGTTTGACAGAAACAACCTAAATTCTGTAATTACTTTTAACAAAATTAAAATTGGCAATAAAATAACTGTAAAAGTTGGTGCCACAACATATGCCGAGGGTGTTGTTGTAAGCAAAGATGCAGGCCGAAGAGATGATGAGTGGGACGAAGCCTACAGACAAGCAAGTGGAGATGATCCTGATACAAAGCCTTTTTTAATTTTAACTTTAGCTTACGGATCGGTTACAAATGAAATCACCCAGGGCTCAAGTGCTACCTCAATAACTGTTACAGAAATACAAAAAAGGTTTGAAATAGATGCTGTTATAAATACGGCCGAAAGTGTGTTGGCAAATGTGCAAAACATGAGTGCTAATATGCGAGGCATTTTTACTTATAGCTCAGGTATATTTGCACTAAAAATAGAGGGTGCGGAGTCTGTTGCTTTATCTATAGACGAAGACAATATTTTAGATCCTGGAATAACTTTACAACTTGAAAACAAAGCAGATAAGTACAACAAGGTTGAAGTCACTTTTAATAACGCACAAAAAGAATACCAACAAGACTCAGTTATTGTTAAACATACAGCAACAACAAACGCTAATGACTATACAAGTGACGATAACGGCATAAGTTTAGACGCCACAATTGATTTTCCATTTATTACCAATCAGGCTATTGCTACCCAACATGCAGAAGCTATTTTAAAAAGATCAAGAAACAGTAAAAGCATTAATTTTGTTGGCACACATAAGCTCTTAAACGTTAAAGTTGGCGAGCTAATATCTGTTACTGACTCAGCTTTAAACATGAATGCAGAGCAGTACAGGGTTACCCAAATGGATATTAATGCAGATCTAAGCATTGATATAACAGCGATAATTTATCAATCTAATATTTATGGATATGTCACGCCACCAGGCGAAGACATAGACATTCCAGGAGATCCACCGGATCCATTTAGAGTAGATCCGCCAACAAATTTAAACTTTGTAAGCAAAAATACAACTAATGGCAAACAACCGCACCTAACCTGGACAGCTCCGGCAACATTTCCAGTAAGTGAGTTTAGGGTTATTGTCAGTGATAACACCCCTTCCGTGCTTTTTGATGGCATTACAAAAAACGAACACTTTAATTTAACAGGCATACTTGTCGCCAATGGTTATACAGCAGAAGTTAGCTCTATAAACAGCGTAGGCACCGAGTCAGTACCGACAACATATAATTTTAACAACGCAACACCACCAGTAGATACTCCGGATCTTGTTGACAGCTCGGTTACTAATGCAAAAATAGACACTTTAAGTGCTGACAAAATCAACACCGGAGAAATAAACCTTGGCTCATCTAGTGGCATGGCCATAAGACAAGGCAAGACCGGATATGCAAGCAATACGACTGGTTTTTGGTTAGGTAATGATAGCGGAACTCCTAAGTTTAATATCGGCACTAGCACTAATTACTTTAAGTTTGATGGATCTACAATAGATGTCTTGGGTAGTTTCCAGGCAGGCTCAGGAACAACAATATTTAAAGCTGATACTAACGGTATATATTTAGGTAATACAAGTTTTACTAATGCCCCTTTTAAGGTTTTGGGTACAGGTGAAGTACAGACTGTAAAAAGGTTTACAGCAGGATCAATTAATACAGATCAAGTTGCTATAGTTAGTGGCGATGATGCAACTTACAGATTTTGGTCAGGTAGCCAGGTTCCAACATTGGCAAACTTTTCTGTTGATAAGTCAGGAAAAGTTGAGGCAAGAAACCTAAGATTGTTTTTAAGCGATGGCGTTACTGAGTTTTTCAATGCAGAAACAGGTTTTACAGACTCAGCATTGTCACAAATATCTTTAACGACAGGCACCAAGGTCTCCACATTTAGTAAAACCTCAACGCAAGACGGAGACTTTGCATCAATAACTTTGACTGAAAATACTACTGTTAATATTTCAGCAACCTTAAACAGTGCGTTCGGTGGTAGCGATGCAAACGGCTCAAGTAGTACGGCTGAAACTAACGCTGAAAACGAGATCCCCGATCGCTTTAAGATTGAAATCTTTACAAGTAGCAATGATGGGGTCAGTTATCAGACAAGAGGAAGCACTGTATTTGAGAAGTCTACAGACAACAGCCCTGAAGCAGATGAATACGAGTTATCAACTAGTGTAGAAAGAATGTTTTTACCGGCACCCGACGGCCTTATCTTTTTTGCAACAACCGTTGTAGACAAAAACAGTGGTTGTGTTGACTCTTCAGGAAACACAACCGTAACAGTGACCGGTATAAGTTTAGCAGGATCTACAACAGGTACTACACATAGAATAAAAGCAGAAATATCTACTGACGACTCATCTTACAATACGACAAAAAACAAAGTCACATCTACAGCAACAAGAGTTTTAAATATTATAGATCCTTCGGGCAGTGGTTTTTATGTTGGTACTGGAGGATCCCAGGTTGCACCAAGTGGAGATATTACCAGGGTACAAGTAACAACCGACAGCAACAGTGCTTTAACAGGTGGAGCCAATTTTATATCAGGGGATGCATTATTTAATTTATCTTTAGCATCAACGATACCAGGTGCTAGGACTTTTTCAGACAATGTAGTAATCCAGGGTGATTTAACTGTACAAGGTAGCACAACTCATATTGACAGCACGGTGCTTGATGTTAAAGACAAAAACATTACTATAAATTACTCAACTGGTGACAGCTCAGCCAATGCAAACGGGTCAGGTATAACTATTCAAGATGCAGTTAGCCAGGGTAACGACGCCACCTTAACTTGGAATACAGCTAACGATAGTTTTAATTTTTCTCATACAGTAGGTATAACAGGCGATTTATTAATACAAGAAGCAGGAGCTTTCCCAAGAATTACATTACAGGATTTAGACGGAACTAATACAAGGTCTTTTATAAATCATTCAAATAGCGATCTGTCATTTACCGCACAAAACAATACTGCAAATGGAAGAATATTATTTCAAAGATATAACGGCACTACTACTGCAACTTCAGGTTATTTTGATGCAAATGGAAAACTTTTTGCAAATAATAGTTTAAACGTAACAGGCAATATAGCAGTATCAGGCACAGTTGATGGCAGAGATATTGCTACAGACGGAACTAAGTTAGATGGTATTGAAACAGGTGCAACAGCAGATCAAACCCAAGCTCAAATAAATGCTTTAGGCATAACTGCAATAGGCCTATCAGGTACACCCAATATAACTGTTGGGAGTATTAATTCAGGCAATATTTCAAGTTCAGGCAGTATTACTGCAAATTCTTCTATGAACATAATAGGTGCTACTGGTAGCTCAGGATTCATGTATATTTATGATAGAGATAATGGAACAACTACCCTTGATGGTTTCTTATTACAAAAGTCAGGGAATCATGCTTACGTCTATAATAGAGAATCAACAGGCAAATTATTTTTAGGTGCAGGAAATACAAATAGTTATTTAACTATATTTAGTAATGGAGATTACTATGCAGGCTCTACAAAATGGTTTGACCAAGCAAGAAACTTAAGCAATATAGGAAGTATTAATTCAGGTGCTATAACAAGTAGTGGGAATCTATTACTAGACTCAGCTAATGCAGAAATTAATTTGCAATCAGGTATATCTGGAACAAGTGGAGCAGTCAACTGGACGTTCAATACTTCAGGAACTA
>Ga0209634_1001705_pt1 | contig 15933 bp, 21 predicted proteins | sample LinPmetageLP40_FD_184043 | JGI IMG/M metagenome (GOLD analysis project Ga0209634, IMG submission 184043) | Marine viral communities from the Pacific Ocean - LP-40 (SPAdes) (version 2) | ecosystem: Environmental > Aquatic > Marine > Oceanic | place: Pacific Ocean | collected 2010-08-26
TTTAGTTAATGATAATGATATTGATATTGAATATAATTTATTTCCAAATACTAATGAATTTGAATTAAATAATTATGTGGATAATACTATATCTACACCTCATAATGATATAACTATTGATAATGATAACCCGAATAATTATTATAAATCTTATAATAATAATAATGATTATATTGAAAATTCATTAGGACAAACAGTAAGTACTATATTAACAGAAGATTTATATATGAATAATACATTATTTAATAGTGAAATTACAAATAACTCATATACTACAGCATCTAGTCTTTTAAATACTAGCAATATAAATAATAATAATGATAATAATAATGATAATAATAATGATAATAATAATGATATTAATAATGATATAAATAATGATATAAATAATGATATTAATAATGATATAAATAATGATAATAATAATGATATAAATAATGATAATAATAATAATATAAATAATGATAATCTTAACAATATTAAAATAGCAGATTCTATTATTAAAAACAAAAATAATGATAATTTGGATAAGTCTATATTTTTATCATTTAGTTATAATTAATCTTTATAATTTAATTGTCTTACACGCTACACCATTTTTACAATACCACGTATTACCACCAACTAATTCAAATAATAAATGTGTTAAAACACCTGATAAAAATAATGATAATTCCATTACTCTATTTTTATTCCATTCTTTACATACTGGTGGTAAAGATACAGAAAAAAATTTACCAACAATATATGATACTAATGTTCCAACAACAACTAATATAAAACCGACTACAATCGCTTCTATTAATAAACTTAATAACTTACTAATATCCATTTATAATATAATATGATAAATTAATTTGTTTTAAAAAAATAAATATGCTTGATAAAACATATAGAAAACATATTAAAAATTCAAAAATGTTAAATGATAAATCTAAGGAGACATATTTAAAAAGATTAGATATTATACAAGGTGATATATGGAAAAATTGTAAAAGTATTAAAAATAAGGTAGGAAAAGGTAAATGTCTATATTATATAATTAAACATCCAGAAGTTTTTATGGAAAAATTAGATGAATATGTTAATAAAACAGAAGGAAGACTAAATAAAGATAAATTAAGTGTTCACGCAAAAGATAGTTATGTATCTGCAATAGGTGCAATATTTAGACACACGCCAGGAATGATACAAAAAGAACATGAATTATATAAACAATGGTTAGATATACATAAAGAAGTAAGAGAACCTATTAATATTAAATATAAATCAAATAAACCAACTGAAAGACAAGAAAAAGCATATATATCATTTGATAAAATAGAAAAAATTAGAGATAGTTTAGAAAAGGGTTCTGAAATTAGACTTCTCATATCAATGTATACTATGATACCTCCAGTAAGAAGTGACTATTATGAAGTCAAGTTTTATAATAATGAGAAAAGTATACCTAATGACAATTCTAATTATATATTATTGGGTAAAAAACCATATATTGGTTTAAGAAAATATAAAACTTCCAAAACTTATAAACTTATAAAAATTGATATCCCAAATAATTTAATTAATGAAATCAAATATAGCCTTGAAAAGAAACCTAGGGACTATTTATTTGTAAAGAAAAATGGGGAACCTTATAAGGAAAATTCATATAATAAACAAATGAATAGGTTATTAAAGAAAATAATTAATGCTAACTTTAGTTTAACTGCATTTAGACACATATATATAACTAGGAGAGACTTAAAATTAGAAGAAAAAAGTGGTCTTGAAAGAGATAAAGTTGCTAAGATTATGGGTCATTCTATTGCAACACAGCAAAATTATCTTTGGCATACTTATGTAAATGAACTAAAATAAGTAATTTATATTTCAACATAAAAAAAAAATTTGAATTTTTGAATTCTAAAAAGTATCAATTAACATTCAGTTGTGAGGTTGTGTTATTAATTTTAGTAATGTCATTCTATGAATAACATTTATGAATAGCAGTAGTTTAGAAGTAATCTATAATTATTAGTTATAGTAATAAGTACTGTAGTTAATACTATAATATAAAGTATTTAATACTATAATGTAAATATATTAGGTTACCTTACTAATATATAGAGTTATACTATAACTACACTATTTATTAACTCAACAATGATTATAGAATCCTTCTATTCTACGTGCTTAAGATGATAAGATAATTGATGGATTATCTTAGTGAAAAGAAATTAACCAATTAAGAACTAGGTTATTTTCTTATTGGTTTAAAAATTATATTAATTAATAACTTATTATAACTAATAATAACTTATAATAACTTATAATAACTTATTATAACTAATAATAACTAATAATAACTTATAATAACTAATTATAACTAATAATAACTTATAATAACTAATTATAACTAATAATAACTTATAATAACTAATTATAAGTTATTATAATGTATAATTATTTATTAATTTTTATTTACTTATATTACTTATATTAATAGATAAATTTATAATGAAAGGTACAAAATATAAAAAAATTTTGAATTATTCTATTATAATTCTTACTTATTAATTGATATATTATGATTGATATACCAGAGTGTATAGTGTGCTGTAAACCAGTAATATTGCCAACTACTTTGAATAATAAGGATTTTTACACTGGAACATATACTAAATGCAGTTTCTCACAAAGAAATCCATGTTGTTTCTTCTGTGTTAGGAAAATGATGAATGGTAAGAAACAGTTCAAATGTTTGGCAAATTGTTGTACTATTATGACAACTAATGGTTGGAAGGTTTATGGAGAAATTGGAAGGAGTCCTGATGATGTTGCCGAACCATCGATGTGGTCTGCAATGGGTTCAAATGGGGTCACAGTTTGTCATAGGTGTAATCATGATTGTGGTACAGTATATGAATTAGGTTTCCATGTACACAATAAATGCCCACAAAGAAAAATTAAATGTAAAAGGTGCAAGAAATTAATTATTGCAAATACAATGCACGAACACAATAAAACATGTTTTACTCTGTGTAAATTCTGCAATGAAAAGATTTATGATGTAACTACAGATGTAGGACATACAATGCGACATTTTTGTAAAAAGAAACCTCTTTCAAACTGTAACTTTTGCTCTGGTGTTATTACATTTTCTAACATAGAAGAACATACTAACTGTAGTTTATTAAAGAATGTAAATGACCAAATTTATAGTTTGAGATTATAGTGGATAAAAAAAATAATAAAAAATTTTTATTTTTTATTAATATAATAAATACACATTAATTTAAATTTTCTTATTTATTTCTTTATATGAGTAACAATATGATTATTATAATATTTAAGCCAAGAAAAGTATAATATTTGACTTTCTATAGTTGGTATAGCAACATTCATATAATAATCACATTTTCTTTCACATAATTTTTTTACAGAATCTAATAATTCAATTGATAATAATTCTTTTGGAGTAATAATATAATTATTATAATATTTAAGCCAAGAAAAGTATAATATTTGACTTTCTGTAGTTGGTATAGCAACATTCATATAATAATCACATTTTCTTTCACATAATTTTTTTACAGAATCTAATAATTCAATTGATAATTCAATAAATTTATTTATATTAGTAATTTTTTCACATAATTCTATAGGTATTCTAGAAATATTTAGTAATAATACATTTTTTTCTAAATTTGGTTGTTTTAATTGTTTTAATATTAATTCTATTTTTTTTTGTGAAACTTTTAAATTATCTTTTGTTACATTAATCATTTTAAATTCAAATCTTAATTCAAATCTTAATTCAAAATTTAATTCAAATTTTAATAAATTCAAAATTTAATTTATTAATTATTTTTTTAAAGTATTTTTTTTTCTTTGTTTATATCATTTAAATATTTAATTATTTATAATTTAATAAAATTTTGATTCCGTATTGATATTTAAAATAAATTTATATTGATATTTTAATGAAATTATTAAATGAAGAAATAAATTTATTAGATAAATCAAAACCATTTATAATTGATGAGGATACATATCATACCATTATTAATAATAATAATTACCAAATTAATGATATTAATGATAATAATGATAATAATTATAATAATGGTAATAATTATAATAATAAAATAATTATTAGATATTTTGCTGAATGTTGTTATGAATTTGAAGATGAAATATGCAATAATATGAAAACACAATATGATATATATCTACCAGAATCAAATAATAATAGTGTATATTTATTTTTTGATAATAAGAGGATTATTGATTTTTACAAAGTAAAATCTAGTTATGATTTTATAAATTCATCAATAAAAAATATTTTTTTAAATAATTCATTTTGTAATAATATGTATTTCTATGTTTATCATAGTTTAACAAATGGAAATAAATTTGAAACATTAGATAATAATAAGGAATATATTAAAGTATATATTGATTTGAAACCTAATTCTGTAGATCTATTCTTTAAAAAAGATCGTACTAGATTTTTATATAAATAAATTCAAAATAAAAAAATTTGATTATTTACAAATTTATAATTCTTATTATTTAAAACTCTAACTCTTATTTCTCGAATTATATTTATATTATTTTGTATATATTTTATTATGGATTATTCTAATCTTTATAAGTTATCTGATGCATGTTTAACAAGATATAATATAAGTATACTTGATTTAATTAGTAAAATAAATAATAATACTATATTTTTAATAAAAATTACAGAAACATATAAAACAGATTACCCATTATATATAAATACAATTGATTTAATTCTTGAAAAATTATTACTAACAAATACACCAATAAGTTATGTAAATAAAAATATATTATATTTTAAAGAATGGAATAATGATAAACAAAATATAATTGCTTATTATATGATTAAAAATACAAATTTAGTTAATTTACTTAACTATTATAATATAGATAATACAGGTATTTTAAATAATATAATAAATGATAATAATGTTGATAATTATTTAAATCTAAATTAATAATAATTATTTAAATCTAAATTAATAATAATTATTTAAATCTAAATTAATAATAATTATTTAGTTAATGTAAAATTAATTATTAAATAATAATTTTTATTATGGATATAAATTATGATATTTTTGAATTAATTATGTTACAAAATAAATATTTACCAGATATTATTAAAATGTCATCTATCAATAAAAAATTTAATAATTATTCTAATAAATTCTTAAAATATAATTATAATAAATTACAATTATATACAATTCCCCTAGAAAAAATATATAATAAAGATGAATCTAAAATTAAAGAACTTAATATTTTAAAAAAAAAAATAAATTTAAGAGTAAATATTAATCCAAAATATAAAATATATAATAGAAAAAAAACGAAATACGCATTATCTTCTTTTGATAACAACTTAATTATGGAAGATTTACAAATTATTAATTTAAATTTATTAAAAAATATACAATATATAGATTTGTGGGGTTGTAAGTTTTTATACAATTTATCAAGATTAGAAAATGTAAAAATATTGATTATTGCTCATTGTGAAAATTTAAAAAAAATTCCAAAGTTTACTCATTTAGAAGATTTATCAATTTCATTTTGTATTAATTTAGAATGTATTGAAAATCTCAAATATTCAAATAATTTAAAATCATTTAAATTAGAACATTGTTTTTTAGAAGATATATCTGTTTTGAAAAATAATAAAAAAATAATAAATTTATATTTATATAGTTGTTTTAATATTTTAAATATTGATATAATTGATATATTAGAGGACTTAAAAAAAATAAGTTTAATTAATTGTCCAAAAATAAAGGTCAATAAAAAAAAAAAAAATATTATAAAGTTATATTGATTATTTATATAAAAATATGTAAATAATTATTTTTTTATAGTTTCTCTCCTAACAGCAGTTATATATCTATGAGATTTTACATCTTCGTCAATATTATAAATTAAATCAATTTTTTTAAAATATGGTTCTAAAAATTTCATTATTTTTTTAGTTGGATATAATTTAGTATCTAAATTTTCTCTAATATTCCATCCTAAAAATAAAACACCATCTTTATTTAATAGATTTCTACAATTTTGAAGGCATTTATCTACTTTTGAATCTGAATTAACACCAAAACCAATTATACCATTCAATATGACTGTATTAAATTTTTTATTAATATTTAAATTATCATTTGTCATATCTGCTACAATATTTGGTGGATAATCTTCCATAGGCATATATTCTAATGATACCATTGGACATATTTGTTTATAAAATGCATTATATTTCTTCCAACCAACAAATAACATTGGTCCTTTTAAGCATGGAATGTATTGTTCCATAAATCTACGACTAGGGATATTTGAAAATTTAACAGGAGGATTCATTTTTTTACCAATTTTTTTTAGAGTTTTGTTATAATCATAAACTGATTTAACATTATACTTATCCATAATTTCTTTTTCTAGTTTATTATATTTTTCTGTATTATTATCTCTAATATATTCAGTTAGTTGTTTCATACATGGAAAATTACATTTGTTACTCATTTTAATAATAAAAATATTTTTTTATTATTTTAATTTTTTTTTAAATTAATTAAATCAAAATTAGTAGTTGTTAATGAATCATTATCAAATATTTCATCATATTCTGGGTTATTTTCCGTCTTTATATCTGTATTTATTGAGAATGCTTCAATCTCTTGTAATAATAATTTAAATGAATATGGAGTTTCTACTTTTGAATAATCATATGTATTATCATTTTTATATGATGAATGTAAATTCTCTTTATTACCAACAGCAATTGTCCCATGTTTATTTTCTACATAATAATCAAATGCGTCTGACCTTTCCATCATACTTTCTTTTAAGAAAGACCCTATACCATGACCCAATAATGCATTAGTTTCCATTTCTCCTATCCTTAATCCACCATTATTGGCTCTACCTTTTGTAGGTTGTTTTGTTAAACCTGTTACAGGACCATCATTATTTCTATAATTGACTTTGTCTGATACTAAATGTTTTAATCTATAATAATAAGTTGGTCCAAAGAATATATGACATGGCATTTGTTCTCCTGTAAATCCATTATATAAATACTCGTCACCATATCTATGTATTTTTTTTTTATTTAAAATATTATACAATTTTTTTGTATTTTGATTATTAAATGTTGTACCATCAACTGATACACCTAATTTACAACCTAATTTACATAAAACACATTCTACTAAATGACCAATTGTCATACGACTAGGTATCGCATGAGGATTAATTATTATATCTGGTACGATACCATCTTTATTAAATGGCATATCTTCCTGTGCATAAATCATGCCACAAACTCCTTTTTGACCATGTCTTGATGCCATCTTATCTCCTAATTCTGGTTTCATTGTTTTTCTAAAACGCAATTTAATCTTTTGCATGTTTTCTTCATTGTTATACAAATATACTTTATCAATAAATCCTTTAAGTGTTTTATCCCCAACAATAGACTTATCTTCATATATAATATTTTGAATATTCTTTACAAATATATCATCTGGATTATCACTTTCCTTAATATCAGTTGTTACTTTTACTTTACCTAGAATAACATCACCTTCATCAATATATGAATTTTCCTTAGGGATACCATTTGCGTCAATATATTCCCAATTTGCGAGTTGGAACTTCATTCCATTACCATTTTTAACAACTTCTAATGGATTTTTGAATAATAATTTTTCATTTTTTCCTTTATCTTCTTCATTAATAAATGATTTAAATTTAGTAATATTAAACATTCCTCTTTCAATAGAGTTTTTATTTACAATTATTGAGTCTTCTTGGTTAAAACCAGTATATGTAGCGATAGCAACTATTACATTCTCTCCATTTGGTAACTCGTCATTGTGCGTATATTTTGTATATTTTGTATGAACTAATGCTCTCTGTGGATAATGAATGATATAACTTGCAGTATCAATCCTATTATTAAAATTTGTAGCATATACACCAATAGCAGCATATCCTTGTTTACTACTAAATGCATTACGTGGATATGGATTATGATCCGCAAATGGTATAACATTAGTATAAGTGCTTAATATAGTTGATGGGTCAATTTCACAATGTGTATATTTATTTAATTTATTTTCAAGATATTTTCTATTCATTGCTATAAGTGATGTGTTGCTTTCTTCAATATCAATATATTCTATTATACATGATGTTTTCTTTAATTTTTCGAATGATAACTTATTATCATTTCCGAGATAATCTTTAATTTTTTCTTTATAATATTTTGAAGAAGTGAAATTTGGTTCTGACATAGTACTAGATTTAATTAAATCATTCCATTCAAAATTATTATTTTTTATTTTATTTAATAACTCTGAATTATTCATTATTAACTCATTTTTATTTACAATATATATTGGTCTAAGTAATCTACCTGAATCTGTTTGTATATGTATTTCATTTTCTTGTATATACCATGACACAGAAGTCAATTGATTAATAATGCCATTTCTTTTAAAATATTTAAGTGTTTTATATAATTTATATGGGTCAAAATGTATTCCTAACCAATTATTATTTACAAATATTTTAACACTTTTTAATATATCATTTGTTGATATTTCAGATAAATATAACATATCATAATCTCTTAAGCATTCTATTATACCATCTGTTTCAATATCATATGATACAATAGTCATTACAGGATAATGTTTTATTAAACCAATATTTGCTCCATCAGGTGATTCAATCGGACATGCCGAACCAAATTGCGTACCCCCTAATCTATGAGGTTCTAATAATTTAGTACTTCTATCTAACGGTGTATTTATTCTTCTTACATGAGATAAATATCCTAAATAAGATAAACGACTTAAATCTTGTACTATACCCATTTTAATAGGATCATTTAACAAACCCCAATTACCTCTTAGAGATTTAACCATTCCTTCCGTAATTATATTTGTATCAAATATATATTTACGGTTATTAATATTTATTAAACTATCAAGTTTATTATTTTTCCAATCACCTTCTAAATATTCTCTATCAATTTTATTTCTAATATGAACTCTTAATTTATTGTAGAAATCTCTAAACAAATTTGTTAATAAGAAACCACCTTGGTCTACACGTTTAAATAAATAATTATCTTTATTTGTTGGCTTAATAACATCTAATTCAGTTTTAATTAATTTATTTACTAAGTATCCTAAGAAAAATGCTTTATCTCTAAAATTTTTACCAACATTCGGTAAGAAATCATTTATTAATATATATTTTACACTATCAATATTATTATAAACAACAGAACTTGATAAATATTCTAATGCTTGCTGTTGGTTATAAATATAATTACAATCTATTAATGAAAATCTTAATAAATCCATAAATTCTTTATTATTTTCATCATCTGTATTGTATATAATAAAATTTATTATTTCTTTATCACTTTCAATTCCTAATGCTCTAAACATTAAAAATAAAGGGATATTTTTATCAATATTTGGACATGTTAATATTATTGCATTCTTTCTAGAACCCATTGAATATTCCTCACTATACATTACAAAATTAATTGTTTTTGGAAATAATATATTCTCTTTTGATGTACATCTAATTAATGCCTCATATTTATAATCAGGGTCTTTTGATTTTGTAATAAATAATTTATTTGTTGATATTCTTTCTTGTGATATTATTACTTTTTCTCTACCACTTACAATAAAATAACCACCTTGGTCATACGGACATTCACCCATTTCAGTTAAAACATCTTTAGGTTGATTATTTAAAATACATATATTTGAATGAACCATAATTGGTATTTTACCTATATCATATTTCTCAATTATTTTAGACTTTTTAGAAGGTTTCCCATCTTTATCATATGTAATATATTCAATTACTATATCAGTATATAAATTAGTAAAATAATTCAAATCCTTTAATCTTGCTTCATTTGGATATAAAGGTTTAGTTTTTTTATTTTCATATAATACAGGTTTTCCAAAGTAAATATTTTCACCATTTAATCCTCCAATATAAACATTTACTTCATGTAATAATTTACCCTTCGTATCATTTTTTAACATCTTAAATGGATTTAAAGTTTTAATTGTATACGGAATTTTATTTAATATGAAATCATTATATGAATTTATTTGACTATTAGTAAAATAATAACTATCACTGTTAAAATAAGAATTTATGATATTCCAATCTATAATTTTATTATCTAAAATATTCATTTTATTATAAATATATAATTTAATATATAGATATATCTAAATTTTATAAATAATTTTGAATACTAATAATAAAGAATAATAATATATCAGTATGATAATCTATTAAGATCTTTAAATATTTAATTAATTCAATTTTTTTATATTCTCTTAAAATTGAAAAATTTATTAAGTTTTCTTTTTTTATTAAATTAAAATTATTTAATTTACAATTTAAGAATCTAATATAATTTAATAATTTATTATCATCTAAATAATATAAAATTATTATATAATATATAAAATTAATATTATTACTTAGATGTTTATATTTATCAAATAATTTAAAATATATATTATAATCTGTTCTATTTTCTGTTCTATTTTCTGTTCTATTTTCTGTTCTATTTTCTGTTCTATTTTCTGTTCTATTTTCTGTTCTATTTTTGTTAATAATATCTATCTTATCATAATAATATTTTTCTTTAATTTTATTATAATTATCATCTAATACAATATCATAACGATTTAAAAAATTATAAAAAAATACATCTGAATTCATAAATAATGTCATAATATTATTTTTTAATAAAAAAATGATATTTTAAAGATTTATAATTAAACCTATTATTGAACTTATAATCTAACATATTATTGAATTTATAATAATATTTTATATTTATTATTTATATCTTTATTATTACTTGGTCTTGGATTTTTAACAGATACATGAGGATATTTTTTATTTACATTTTTAATTTTCTTATAAGTGTAACTTTGAAATTTTATTAATAAATTATTTATTTCAACATCAAGTCTTTTATTCTTATTTTTTGAAAACATTGGTGCATCTACCATAAAATTATATATTACATTAAGTAATTCATTTCTAGTATCCAATAATATTGATATATTTGATTCATCTAAATTATCAGATATAATATTGTAATAATAATTTAAGAAATTATCAGTTAGTACTATTAGTTTAAAATATCCTTCTTTATCAAATTTCTTCATAAATTTAAAATCATATATTAAATTTTTTAAATTATTATTATTTTTAATAAAATCCAAATTTTTAGATTTTTTATAATTATTATATGACTCTGTTTCTATATAAAGATTTCCATTATTATGTATTAACATTTCTTTATCAAATAAGTGTTCTAAATATTCATCCTTTCTATCAATTTCATTTTTATATTCTTTACTATTTATTTTACCTCCAATATCATACAGATTATAGAAATATGCTAATACAAAAAACATAATAAATATACTAACTTTTGAATTATATACTATAATATTATATGCAAATGCTAATATAATAAAAACAACAAGAGAATATTTATTATTTAATATTTCAAATAACATCATACTATTAATATTTATAAATATTTATAAATATTTAATATTATATATTATATATTATATATTATATATTATCACTTATTTCTATCAATGCTAAAAATATCGCACATAAAATCATAAATAATCCTATATAAATTATTCTTTGTTTTTTATTTACTAGTTTTTTCAATTGTTTATATGTTATTTTATCAAATTTAGTTAAATCTTCTAATAAATCATTAAGAACTTTAAAGATATTCATAAAAATATCACTAAATTTTGTATTTATAAATAATGTTTTTTCTTTTTTTTGTTGATTTTTAAAATCAATTACTCTATTAATTGTTTCATATGCATTTTTTTCTTTTGTTACTATTTTATCATATATAGAATCATTATTAATAGTATTATCTACATATTTATTTTGTATAATTTTATAAAAATCATTTAGTTGATTCATATTATAATTTAATTAAATAATTTATATTTATTTCAATTAAATTTAACTAATAATTTCAATTAAATCAACATGAGCCAACATATGTCTTCTACAACACATTTTATTTAATCCTAATTTATTTAATATTTCATTATTATTATTTTCACTAAAGTATTTTTCAGGTTTATCTTCATTCTCAGGTATTGAAATATCTTCCATTGTAAATTTATTATTATCTTTTTTTTTTTTATCTTTATTTACTTCTTTATTATAATAGTTCCATTTATCTGCTAAAACTTTACCACATGTAAAACATCTAACTGGGATAATCATATTTATTTTTATATAATAATTAAAATTTAAATCAATTTTTTATATAATTAACAAAAAATTTGAAATTTAATTAAAATTAAATTATAAAAGTATAATAAAATGGAATTTTGCAAATTATGTGATAATATGTTATATATAAAAAGGGAAGTTACTGATGAGCAAGACAAATTAATTAATTATTGTAAAAATTGTTCAAATTCAATTGAATTAAAATCAGATAATAAAAGTATATTAATTTTTGAAAATAATTATGAAAAAGAAAAAATTAATTACAAATTATTTGTAAATCCTTATATTAAATATGACCCAACTTTACCAAGAGTTAATAATCTAGTATGTCCTAATAATAAATGTACTAAGAAAAAAAATGAAGACAATGAAGTTATATATATTAAATATGACAATGAAAATATGAAATACTTATATTACTGTGTTTATTGTGAAGAATTTTGGGTTAATAAAAAATAATTTAATTGATTAATTAAAATATAAAATTTGAATTTAAAAATTATTTATATATATTAATTTAAAATGAATAGTGAAGTAGAGATTTTTCAAAATTATAATAATATTAATAAGGATTATGATATTACAAGAAATAAAAGTGTTACATTTCTAACAATATATGAGAAGACTGCTGTTATTGGTCTTAGAAAACAACAACTCGCAAATGGTGCAAATACTTACCTGACAGATGAAGAATCCTCAAATGTTAAAAGTATTGAAGATATTGTTGAATTAGAATTAAAATACAACAAAATACCATTTATGTTATGTAGAACATATTCAAATGGTATAAAAGAATATTGGAAATTAGAAGACTTAATAATTATTTAATTACCATTCAAACTTCCATTTTGGATTATTTTTAAAATGATAATTTTGTTTATAATATTTTTCTTCATCAGTTTTAATGTTATTATTCCATATTTTTGATTTCCTATAATATCTAAAATAATTATTATTTGTTGTTATATAATATATCCAATTGCATTTATTATTTTGATAATTATTATAATTATTATAATTATTATTATTTGTATTTGTTTGTAGATTATAAATATAATTATAATTATTTATTTTAGGTTTATTTAATGCTCTAAACATTTTTATTTTATTATATATTTTAATTTTTAAATTAGAATATATCATTTTAGTATATATCATTTCTTGAAATAAAATAAAACTTATCTAATATTGGTGTTTTATTTATAGGAATTCTAATATGTTCATCATTAGTACTTACATTTTCAATTTTATCATATTCAGTATTTGTTTTAATTTTACAACAACAACATACTGAATTATATGAAATAATCATACAATTATCGACTTTTCCTGTTAAATAAATTGAGAAATCTAATACATTATCAATACAGCTTTTTGTAAATGTAAATATTTTTGATATAAACATTTTAAATAAATATAATAAATAAATATTTAAATAATTGTAAATACAAAATATAATGATAAATTAAAAAATATTATATAATTTATAAATAAATGAAATTAAGTGAAGAACAATATAATAAATTATATAAAACATTATTACAAAGAATTACAAATGAATTACCTGATATTAAATTAGATCATACATTAATATTTAGAATTCTAAAAATATTACTTGAAATAATTGATGTTTATGAAATGACAGGTGATGAAAAAAAACAATTAGTTCTTAAAATATTAAGAAAATATGTTGATGAAAGTAATATGTCAGATGATGAAAAAGAATTATGTAATAGTTTAATTACTGATGGTACATTATCAGAAACAATAAATATAATTATTGCTGCTACAAGAGGAGAATTAGATATAAAAGATACAACTGAGTTAGGTTTTACAGTTGCTGAAAGATTACTTTTATATTTATTAAAAAAATTAAGAGAAAGAAGAAAAAAGAAAATGGATAAAAAAAATAATAAAATAACTAAAATTATAAATTAAATAATTTTATCTTTATTGGAATATATATTTTTCATTTTATAATCTAAATTTTTAACTAAATCAGTTGAACTTGTTATAAATAAATTTGGAAATACAGCATGAATAAATGCTTTATTACTTGCTATAAATAAATCTTTACCAAGTGATGCGGAAAATATCATATGTTGAAAATATGTCATACCTACTTTATTTGGATGATTGAAATAACTAACCTTCATTTTTAAATATTAATATTTATTTTAATTTTATTTAGAATAACAAAATAAATTTGATTTAATTAAAATTTGATTTCTAAATTTATAAAATTTGATTTAATTAAAATTTGATTTCTAAATTTATAAAATTTGATTTAATTAAAATTTGATTTCTAAATAAAAATGGAAAATAGGATGTTGAATATTATTCAAGATTATGTTGATTTGCGTTCTAAAATTAAAAATAAGGATAATGGTTATGCTAATATTGGTTGTGTTGCTGTTTCGTCTAATAAAAAGAATTATTGTTTTTTATGCGTTTGGTCATAATCAGTACAATATTTCAAATAAAGCATGTTGTAATAATAATGATTCAATACATGCAGAAGTTGATTGTGTTCAAAGACTAAAAAAATGCCATAAGATTAAAGAAGTAACTATTATTGTATTTAGAACAAATAAAAATGGTTCTAATTTATTAAATTCAAAACCATGTGATAATTGTATTAATACTATAAATTCGACGTTAAAATTTAAGAATTATAAATTAAAAAAAATTTGGTATACTAATAAAAATGGTAAATTTGAAAAGTTTTAATAATTATTTTTATATTTCTAATATTTTTATTATTTAAAAAATTAATATTATTAAATTTATATCTCTAATACTTTTATTATTTAAAAATTAATATTATTAAATTTATATTTTAATTTAATAAATATGGGAAATACATTTAGTTCTAAAAAATGTAACAAGTGTAAATTATGTATAGGGGATTATAATGTAGATTATTTATTATTATTTATTGGTAAAGGTAAATATAATGGTTTATATTTTTGTCCTACATGTTCACATGAATTATTAACAATAAATTTAGAAAATATCAAATCAAAAAGTAAAGTAATATCAAATTATAGTTTTGAAGATTTGTGATAAGTTTAATATTGTTTATTTTTAAATTTAAATATAATAATGGATATACTTCAAAAAAAGGAAATAATTAATAAAATTAATACATTAACAAATATTCAACAAAAAGAAATTTTTAATATTATTAAAAGAAATAATATTAATTATACATTTAATAAAAATGGGGTATTTATTGATATTACTAAAATTGATAATGATTTAGTAGATGAAATAATAAATTATATAAAATTTATTGAATCTAATGATATAAGTCTTAATAAAATTGAAACACTATGTACAAAATATTACAATAATAGAAATACTGTAAGTGATACTTATAAAATTATAAATTTTATTGAATTTAAACATTTAGATACTACACGAATTGAAAAAATTATTAATATTATAAATAAAAATAAAAATAATAAAAAAGAATGCCATTTAAAATTTACTAATACTATGAAAAAATATAATCGTATTTTATTAAATTCAGAAACTGAAAATTATATT
>Ga0209634_1001707_pt1 | contig 15931 bp, 4 predicted proteins | sample LinPmetageLP40_FD_184043 | JGI IMG/M metagenome (GOLD analysis project Ga0209634, IMG submission 184043) | Marine viral communities from the Pacific Ocean - LP-40 (SPAdes) (version 2) | ecosystem: Environmental > Aquatic > Marine > Oceanic | place: Pacific Ocean | collected 2010-08-26
ATTCGGAGAAGTCAAATTCAGCACCTTGAGATTCAAGATCTGAAGCTTGCTGAGCAAACTGCGTAGCGTTTATTTGAGTAGTAGAACCATCAGGCATATTAACAATAACCATGCTTTTTGATTTTGCCAGTGTATCATCAAAGTCAAACACTCTAATCTTCTTGACAGGTTGATCTAGTTTTCTACCGTTCGCTAAAGCTTTATCAGTTTTTTCTAAAGCGTTTATAGCCGTTTGTACAGTTATAGGCCTGTCGTATTTTATAGCATCAGGTATTAAATCACTATCACGCTTTGAAGCCATTGACTTTCCTGGTACTAAAGGTAGAGATGCTTTTATTTCACTTGCAACATCTAAGTCTGGGTTTTTTAAACCCTCTAATATAGCTTCGTTTTGAATACTAGAAGCTTGTACCTTTTCATTAGCATTATACTTGTTGTATACTTTTGGATCGATACCAAATCCGCTCTCTTGAGCTATAGTTTTACCTGTTAAAGGGTTTACTAAAGTTTGAAGATCTATTCCAGCCGCAGCTAGTCTAGATATTGGATTGTCAAATATAGTTTGACCTTCCACTAGCGTTGCATCTAATTTAGCCATGTCTAGTTTATTATCATCTTTTTTAGACAACTGTGTCTGATAATAATTTTCTTTTATAGCCTTCATTATAGGCGTAGCTGCATTATACTTTATAGCAAACATTATTTGCGCGCCAATAACTGAAGCTGGAGGATTATGTTCTTCTCTAAATTTTTCTCCTGTTCTTTGACCTACTTTGCTTTCAAGCCCAGCGTATTCCATTAACGTAGACTTATACTTAAAAGGCGCTGATATTTTTACCAAACCAGAAGTAGCTTGATAACTTTGTATAATAATTGCACCTGCTATATCTAAAGACATACCTTTAGCTACAGCGTCTGCTAATTGATTAACTACGTGATCCAAAACACCCATGTTTACTTCTGACTGCTTTGCACTTTTTTCTGTAAAAGCACCTTTAACACCAACTCTTTTAGCTTTTTTACCTTCGTACTTTTTAGTTTCTTTTATTAAGGTTTGAAAAGCAGGATCTTCATTTCCGTAATATAACCTCCCAGGTTTCGCAACCCAATTAGTTACTTTACCTCCTTTTAACTTGCCTCTTTCACTGTTTTCTAAAATATATTCACCGTCAGTGGTTTTAACATATTTTTTACCACCGTTTTTTTCTGATTTTTTTACAAATTTACCATCAACTATGTTACCGTAAAAGCTCTGTCTACCTCCACTACCCATCATGCCAGCTTCTATGGTGGCTGTATCTAACCCATATTTTATAACAGCTTCAAGAATTAAATCTTGCTGTGCTTTTCTGTTAGATTCATTTATTGGGGGTGAACTAAACCCAAGACTAGCAGCTAATTGCTTTTTGTTTCTTAAAATAGAAAGATCTTTAAATACAGTCATTAAAGCAGGTGGTATAGCTGCTTCCGTAGTTATACGCTTACTAGCCATAGATTTACTCTTGCCAGCTGCGACATCTTGTTTAGCTTCTAAGCTTAAATCTGTATCAGATCTTACAATTTCATTTGTAACTAATTTACCGTATAGACTAGCGATACCTTTCAATGCTTGAGCTTGCGGTGATCTAGCGTCAAACCCTTCAGCTTTTTTACCCTCAACAATTCCAAATGTTTCTAAGAAATCAGCTTTACTAATTCCTTTGTTTAATTTAAACGGAGCAAGTCCAGCGCCTTTACCTAATCTAGCTTGTTTAGTGTAAAAAGCATTAAGCAATCCTTTTGGCACGCCAGTGGATGTACCTAAGAGCTTCTCTGTTGCAGCTTCTACTACCGCTCCTTCTGGTAATATCTTTAATAATTTATCTGCGTTCTTGTTGACAAACTGCTGAATAGCAGTTGCATCACCTTTTGATAGGTTAGCTGTAGCTACTGTAAGCTTTTTAACTGGTATACCAATTTCAGCTGCAATAATTTCAGGAGCTAAGTCACCAAGTTTTTTAAACGTTAGATTTTTAGGATCGATGCCTTTAATCTTCTCTTGTATTTGCTCTTTAATTTTAGTTACAGCTTCGTTAGAAATAAACGAGCTTGGCTTTATTTTTCTAGTAACAGGTTTTTCAGTAACTTCAGTTGTTACTTCTTCTGCCATAACGCCTTTAGCTTCTGTAACGTCTTCGGTAAATGTTTCACCTAAAACTCTACGAGAAGCTTCAATAGCTCTATTGTTTAGTTGAGTATTTATAAAAGCAGCTAATGGAACTCCTGATTCTGGCTTATAATCTCTAATTAAATCTAATATACCACGCTTACCTGTTTCTATTTCATCAGTTAATAGTTGACGATCAAAATTAGGGGCTTCGCTTCTTTTTTCTACTATTCTACTTACTATAGGCTTAAATTGTTCTATAATATCAAAAGCTCCAGCTTCACCTTGAGTGTCGTATATTTCTTGAACTTTGTTAGAAGCTTCAGTGCCTGTATCTCTTTTACTAGCTTTAGATGATTCTTTTTCAACTATAGGTTTTATTTCAACATCTTCTGCAACACCTGTTTCTTCGTTTATAACAACCTCTGTTCTACCTAGTTTTTTAGCGGCGTCAACGTCAGAGTCTTTTATAGTAACCTTAGCTCCTTCGACAGCTGTTCTAACTAATCCTTTAGAAGTTTTTCCAGATTCAATTGTTTTATTGTAGTCTCTTAAAAAATTAACAACAGATTCACCGTTTTTAAACTTAACCTTAATTCCAAAAACGTTTTGAAGAGTTCTTCTAATTACGTCTCCTATTTTTGTTTTAGCAGTTTCATTAAATACTATATCTCCATCAATCAATGCTTGACTTGTAAACATTAACACTTCTTCCATGACGTCAGCAGTGCTTACACCATCAGCCACATATTGAGCTATTTTTTGAGCTACTCTATCGTTTTTTATTTCTATATTAGAGTTACTTGCTAATTCTTCTAAAAGACTATTACCAAGCTTAGCCGCTGCTTTGGGATCTTTTTTTACAGTTGCTGAAACAAGAATATGACCACCTTCATGGACTTCAGTAGTAACTACATTATCTTCTGTGTTAACTTGGTCGTCTATTATAACTGTTATGTCTCCTGTTTTATCGTCTAAAACAAAATCACCATAGTTTTCAGATTGGTAAACAGTACCCCCTTTGTCTTCTAGCTCTTGTCTATAAGCATTTGCTTCTGCTGTAGTTTCAAAATTCTGCATATCAACTTCCTTGTTGCTAGCTTTAGCTACTGCGTCAACGAAAACATTAACACCTTTCTGTAATTGCGTTCTTTTTTCGTCAGCTGATTGCCTTACAAATGCATCTATTTCTAAGTCTAAGTTTTCTATATCATCATCTAAAGGGCCATGAAAAGACGGAGCTGTAGATTTTTTTTGGTTTTCTATATCTTGCTTTTGCTGCATTAATTGAGCAACTCTTAATACATAGTCTCCACCTAGCCATTTAGGCATTTTAGGTGTTTGATTTAATATAGCCTTGGCATTTTCCATTAACTGGTCTGCTTCTGCCTGAGTTGCAAATCCACTCTCAACTAATCTGTCAAGTTCAATTTTAGTTCTACCTGCGTTTTTAGCTAAATATGTATAATTAGATATTTGAGCGTTTGCATTTGGTTTAAAATTAGGAACTTTCATTTGAGACAACAAGCCACCTGTTGCAAAAGACAAGACCGATGTAGATATTATTTCATCATTACTGTATGTATCTTGTAAAAAATCAGCCTTAGCCGTAGTGTTAATTGTTGGGTTTATCCACAAAAACTCTCCAGCTTGCTGAGCGTTTTCTTGTAATGTCTCTTTACCACCTTCTTTAGCAAAATTATAACCATTAGACTTTAACTTGTAGCTTAAGTTGGTTAGTTGATTTTTTAAAGTTTGACTAAAGTTTTTTGTTCCTGTTTTTTTAGCTTCAGTTAAAGATTTAGCAATTATTTTTTGAATGCCTATCTTACCTCCAACGTTGTCTAGCCAAGTTGTTCTATCACTTATAGGTCCAGTTGCAGCATACCAAACAGCCATATACTGGCCAGCGTCAAAAGCTAAAGCCTCTGCTTCAGCGTCATTAAACCCAGCTTGCTTTGCTTGAGCTAAAGTGTTATTGTAACCTGTGGCTCCTCCGTACGATCCTTGAAAAAGCATGGCATCTGCTGTTGATTTTTTAACAGGAACTCTAAATGCTGGTTTAGCTTTTCCACCTATAGCTGTGGAAAGTTTAACCATATTATTGTAGTCTTTTACGCTCTTAAAACCGTTAACTGAAGCTAGTGTTTTTAGTTTAGCAGCTTTTGTTACAGCTCCAAATCCTTTTTGTCCAATAACTTGACTTACAACATTACCTGTTACATTACCGCCAACGGTTAAATACCCTCTTAAAGAATTATGAGTTTTTTTAACTCCATTTTTTTCTATTTCTTCGTCTAAAGCTTTTAACTCAAAATCACCTAATACACCACTAGTGTTATACCCGGCTGATACATTGTATATATTGCCTTTAGAGTCTTTAGCGTACTCAACTCCATTTTTGGTTATTGTTTTAGCGTCAGTTATTGTAGTGTAATAAGAAGAGTCTTTAGCCAACTGCTCTTCCGCTTGATAGTTTCTATCTTTATCTACAGCTAAATCAAAACCAGCTATTTCTAGTCCAAAATTAGAAAGATCTCTCATGCCTGTCATAAAGCCATCTCCTGCTTCAGCTATCATAGAACCCGTGTTGGCAGCGGCTGCGTACCAATCACCTCTTTGATCTAATTCTTTAGCGTAATCTACTTTAGCTTGTAAATATTCTTTATCTTTTTGAGTAGACCTTACAAATTGAGATTTTAAATAATCTTTTTGTTTTTGCTGATCTATAGTTGTTATGTAAACGCCTGAGTCTTCAACCTTATTGAGAGCGTTAAGAACATTAGTTCTATTGTTTCCAAAAGTAGAGGTTTTAAATTTAGGATCTTTTTTTATTTTTTCTAATCTACTAAGCTTGTTTACTTTAGAGTCTTGACTGTTTATGTATAAGTTTAAGTATTTTCTTAAATGTCTTTCTTCAGCTAGTTTGTTATCGTCTCCGTATATAGAAGTATTTTCGTATTCTCCTTGTTCTAAATTTTTTAAATAATCATTAGCATACCCGTTTCTGTTTAAAAACCCTTCAAAATCAATAGGATTTACCCCTATTTCTTTCAAAGCTTGCGAGCCGCCGTAGAAATTATCTACAAAATCGGTTGATTTTTTTTGATTAAAATACAAGTTTTCATATTTTAAATCTAAGTCGTTTTCTAATATAAAACCATCTATAAAACTTTCTGTTGTTCCAATTCCACGCTCTTTTTCAGACTCAAATTCTTTAGTTAAATCTTCAAAAAAATTGTCTGGAACTTGTTTTTTAGGTTCGTCTAAACCTAAAGGATCATCTTGATTGTTAAAGGCAAGTATTTGATCTGAGCCTTTTAACTCTTGAGACTCTAAAGGTACTTGTGTTTTAGGAGCTAAAAGACTAAACTTTTCTTCAACCTCACCTTCATCTATTAAAAAACTATTAGGCGCCACAACACCTGTAGCTCTATTATAATAATCTTCATCTATAGTATCATCTGTAGCAAGATTTTTATCTATGTAATAGTCTGTTCTTTGTGTTGAGTTTAAAGGTAGTTGTTTTAATATAGCTTTAGTTTTAACACCATCAACATTATTATCAAAGTCTTGCTGTTCTTTGTAGTTTAAAGCTCTTTGGTTTATTATATCAAGGTTTTGACTAGCTATTGCTTCTTCGTTGAACATCGAATATGATGTTCCACTTCCAGAATCTGAACTCTCGGATGCTTCCGGTGTCGGTACTACAGCCGCATCTGTTTCCGCAGCACCGTTTGTCTTTACTTCTTCAACAGGAGTTTCAATTACTTCTTCAACTTCTTGCTGACCCCATTTGTTTTCTATTTTCCATTGTCTAATAAGCTCGGCTTTATTAGGGTTTGAATCTGGAATAGATGCTGTATATTCTTGTAATTCGTTCATTTAATTTAATTTAAGTCGTTATCATCTAAAAATTTCTGAGCCTTTGCTTTTTTAGCTTCCGCTAAATCAAACACCGCTGCATCTTCTTTAACCGTTGGAGGTTGGTTTTTAGTAAACTCGTTTAGATAATTATTCATAAAGTATTCTTTGTATTTTGTTTCAAATAAAACTTTTTTGTCTTCTTGTAGCGGCAAGTCTAGTTCGTAAAGCCAGCTAGTATTGCCTGCGTTAGCGTTTTGAGCCATTTGAGCGTCCTCTTCAGCGCTAGTACTTTTAGATATATAAACGTTCCAAGCAGCAATTACGTCTTGCTCAGAGCTCATTAAACCAGCAACCTCAGCGTTAATAAATGGTTTTGCTTTTTGCTCTATTTTCTTTAGGTCATACTTAAGTACATTTCTACCTTTACCATTACCTATATCTACAATTTCATAATCAAAAGAGCCGTCTGGATTCATCATTATAAACTCTTCACTAATTTTAGCATTTGCTTTTAACTCTCCATTTTCACCTATCATTTCTTGTAAAAACAAACCAACCTCCGCCATAAGCGAAAGCATGTTTTTGTTTATGTCTGGAGTTGAAACAACTAAAGAAGTTCCAGACTCTAATAAAGTATTAAGCGCCGTGTTGTTTATTACTAAAGGAGATCCAAAAGCAGGCCCCATAAAAGAAATTTGCTGAGAACCATCTGGTAATAAATCTAAGTAAGCAGAATACCCATCTGTTTTAGAAAAACCGGGTTTAGTTGTCATTAAGCTATTAGCCGCTGTATATTGATAGTTATTGTTAGGATCAAAGTTTTGCTCTTCAGTAGTGCTTAGCTCTGATATTAATGAAGCTATAAAACTTAAAGAAGCCTGAGGCGCTTCTTCTAAGTTTTTTATTCCTGATAATTCTAGCGCGCAACCTTCTGATGTGCAACTATTTGTTTCTATAGCTATTTTTAATTTAGCGTATGTTCTACCAGCGTTTCTATAAGCGTTGTCTAGCAATTGAAAATTGTAGTCGCTCACATCACTAACAAAACTCTTGTTATAAGCAATGACATCACTTTGATTAAACTGCTTTAAAGCGATGTTTTGAAATAAGTTTTTGTTTTCCATGTTTTATTTATTATCCTATCATACCAGCAATTCCGCCGATAGTATCAGTGATTCCACCAACTGCACCAAGTTTAGCGCTAAGAGCATCAGCTTTAGCTTGAGCCTCAACCCCTGTTGCCATTTCAATAAGCCCAGCGGTTCTATCTAATTGACCCATTTCTCTTTTTTCTGTTTCACCGTATACAAACCCTCTACCTTGAACGTCAGCGTTTTGTAATCTTTGTTGCTCCGCTGTTAAAGCTGCTTGTTGCTTTTCTTCGCCTCTAGCTCTTTTATCTTCGTTTGATTTTTCTTGTAATTCTATGCTATTAGCTACGTCTTTCTTAGATCTTAAAGCTGCTTGAGCTAAAGCAGTGGCACCACCAGCGCTTGCGCCAGTTGCTCTCATAGTATCTAAAGTGTTAGCTAAGGATATATCAGCCTCTTCTATTTTCATTTCAGCAGCACCTGTGGCTACTGATAGATTAGCAAAAGGATTAGTTATCATACTTGATAAGTCTTGAATGCCAGCGTAAGGATTTATTACATCTTGTCTATCAGCTTCTAATTGAGCCATTTTCTTTTCTAAGCGCTTTTTTTCTCTAGCAGCTCTTCGCTGCTCTTCTCTAGCAGCACTACCTGCTATAACGCTGCTAATAATGCTACCAGCACCCCCTATAACTGCTCCTAAACCTACCATAATTTTATATTTTTAATATACATTGTTTTTTATTAATAACCGTTATTACCAGTGAATTCGGATGAAACCATAAATAATTGTTTCTCTCCACCAACATCGGTAGTTGTGTCTGTTGAAAAAGTAGTGACTGCATAAAAACCTTTTATACCCATCATTGAGTCTCCATAAATTATTTCTCCCGCAGCCGCGGCGCTATTGTTAACTATGTTTGCAACATACGAGTTTTCTTTTCTGCAAAAACCTGCCCTTTGTTTATCGTAAGGAGGATATTGAGTTGAAAATACTGTTAAATAATTTGCCCTGTTAGCTATTACAGAAAACGTAATACTTTGATTTATTACAAACGGTGCTGGATTGTTTAACGTAACAGATATGAGGTCAACAAAAGAAACTTGAGTTCCAACATTTACCCCCATAATTTCACTAGCAACTAAAACCCCAGTAGTAGGGTTGTAAGAAACAACTGTTGCACCTACAGGCGTATTTTGTGCAAAGATGCGAGTTCCAACTGGAACTGGAAAAGGACAATTAGTAAGTGTTACTGTATTAGACGTTACAGAAGCTGAAACAAACCCTATAAGTTGCGTTTGGCTAGTCACAACTGTATTAGCTGGTATTACTATCGAACTGCTGGTCACTAAAGAACCAACAGCTATAGCACTAGTAGTATTAACAAGCACTGTATTACTTGTTATAGTGTTTGCTGCTGTTACGATTGTTACTGCGTTTACATACTCTCCTTCGTAGTAACTATATATTTTACTGGACTCATCTATATTAGATATTGTAGCAAGATTTGGTTGACTATCAACGCCTGTTTCGTCAGAAAATAAAGATTTAACCATCCAACCATTAGCACCTTCATAACTAACTGTTTTAAATGTTTTAGATCTATCAGGGTTAGGGTTAAAAATAACTGAAACTTCACTTGTATAATTAACTCCGTAGAAATTACCTCTTTTTACATTGTTTGAATAGTGCTGCCAAATACTACCGTCTTTTACAGTGTAGAATTTATTTTTTAAACTAAACACTTGATCAGGTTTAAAAGAAAAGAAACTAACCCACCCCTTAGCTTGTTCGTCAAAAGAAACTGAAGTAGGTACTGTTCTAGGTGCTCTAGCATTAGTGATTTGAGTAGAAACAACGTATTGGTCGTTGTGAATATCATAACCACCTATTATTTTACCGCTAGATCCAATAGTGTTTATTTCGTCCCTAAAGTAATCTCTCATACCGTAAGATGATATTTCGTCTATACCACTTCTAGACAACCTAAGTATCGCATTGTTATTTGCGTCTGAAAAGTATTTTCTATACCCATAAACAGCAAAGCTTTCTGGGTTTTTACTTATGCCATATTCACCTGCAAAAGGCTGTATAACGCCTATAACTAAATTACTAGAAGTTACAGTTCCACCGCCTTCGGCTGAATATATAGCGTCTTTGTCTATTAAAGCTCTAGATACTTTATTTTCTTGGAATATAACTAAGTTAGTATCTTCAGCGTATAGTTTCTGTATAGACGCGTTAGAAGGATCAGCTGTTTTAGTTATATCTTCTCCTATTGAAAAAACGTTTGTTTGGTTAATGCCGGTTCTTGAATTAAATATACCAGAGTATATTAAAGAGCTTTTTCTATAGTTTCCACTATTAGATTCATCTACTATGTAGGCTTTTACTCCAAAGTCCACGGTTGTATTATTGTAACCTCCTCTAATTCTAGATTCTTCTATAGCCCAATTACTGCCGCCTGTTAATGGGTCAACAACAGGGTAGCCACCTAGATCTTCAGGTATACCAAAAGATCCGTTCCATATAGGCTCGTCATCACTGTTGGTCTTTTTAAGGATAAAAGTGTTAAAGTATTTAATTTCTAAAGATGCTCCCATATTTAATTATTACTTATTTTTTGTTTAAATTACTAAGGATTTGATGCTTGAAAAGTAAACGAATAATTTTCAACAGGCGGATCTAAGGGTGTGTTGGATCCAAAGCCACCAGTATTTTGCCAAAGAACTTGACTTCCTGTAGCAGACGCTGCGCCAGCTAAGCAAGTGTCTGGTAAACAAAGCCCTCTTCTAGCCACAGCTGTTAATAAGCCTGGAGTTAGATTAAGACCTCCAACAAACGTATCTTGTAGAGTAGTGAACGGACCAAACCAACCAGAAGGCCTGCATTGATCCTGCATATTGTAGTACGTGTTTTCTAACCCATCAATCACTATGTTTCCAGATGACGCTGTAGCCACTAAAGCGTTCCAGCTAGGCTGTGATGCTGAGCCTTGGTTGTTTCTAACAAAAGCGTAATAACCGTTGGTTCCATCCCCACCCCAAGCAATAGCACCACCGCCAGGTCTTAATAAAAACATTGTAACAATTGATCCCGTGAAACCATCTGCAGGTCCACAACCATCAGCGCAGTTGATGCAGTTATTTGACAAGGTGGCAGTTGTTGTCCACTCTTGCACTTGTGTGACGGAAAGACCTAGATTTATACCTATAGAGCAATCAATAAAGTCTTCAGGATCAGAAACTCTATAGTTTACGGTGTATGATTGAGCAGGCATTTGAGGATCTTGGTAGCCCGCGTTTAGTAAAGGTATAGTAGCTTGTCTTTGCTCGTTGTATGATTGATTGTCAAAATCTAACACGAAGTAATCTACCTCTATATTGTTTCCGTAGGTTTGACTAGTTATTTCAAAAGTTATATCCTTCCAAGAATTAGAATTACCAATATCAAGTGTGCTAGAGTTCCATCCAGCGCCATTAACAGCTTTAAGTAAAAGACCTAAATTTTCTACTTCTGTTGGCTGATTTGTTAGAAAATCACCCTCAGCGGTTGGTATAAATGTAGGCAATGGGCAGTCGTCCCAAAGTTGAGATTGATCTATAACACTTATTTCAGTACCATTTGTTACTGTTATGTTTGAATTAACGTTTAAAGTTGCTGGTCTATTAAAACCCATTCCACCACCTTCGTTTTGCTGCCAATTAATAAGATTATTGAAAGTTACATCAAGAAACTCGTCACCTCCTGGATCTGTAACAAGATTAGTTGAAACTATATATGTACCCGGCGGTAACCAAAAAGCATTTGTAATACCAGCAGGTTCCATGTATTCTGCAAAGCCAGCGGAATTTAACTCTAAACCTGGAACTACAGCCACATTCACCCAGCCTGGCATTCTAACAGTATTTACTTGAACATAACGCTCACCAACGTTTAAAACCGTAGGCCAACCTTGATTTTGTAAATATCCATCAACAGCTCCTCTTACAAGTGGTGAAAAACCAGTACCTACTGTTACTGTATTGTTTGGAAAACCTACAGCAAGAACGCTGTCTTGTAGTTGTATATTTACAGCGTTAGGACTTGCGTCATATACTTTTATTAAGCCATTTTGAATAGTTTCAGAAATTAAAACTTTCATAGTAGAAGCAACACCTGTTGGTATATGAGGTGAAACATTTCCAAGATTTGCAGTAAATTCTTGTTCAAAAGGCAAGCCATTTACTACCGCGGAAAAAGTAAAAGTAAAAGTTCTTAAAAGTTCATCTTCACCATACCACACAGAGTTTGCTTCTTGAAGACCCGGCGTTAATACGCCTGTAAACCCAGTGTCAATAGTTACGTTAAACTGGTTTGATCCGGCGCTTGTTTCAGCAAAAGCAAAAACAGGACCACCTTCATAAGCTATACCATCTTGAACATTTGTTCCGTACCCATCTACAACGCTATCTAGCGATAAAGGAGTGTCTATATCAAGAGAAGGTATTTGCGCGTTAAAATTATCTACTAAGAAAACAGGGCCTGTTAATATGCTCGGCTTTACACCATTGCTAGGTATAGTTAAGCTTTCTAAAAAAGGAGTGTCATTGAACTGATTTAAACCAGCAGCTCCACCTCCTCCAGCGTTTTCGTTTAAAATAATATCATTTATGTTTTTTATAACACCAGTTGTAGAGGTTTCCCAGAATATATCTAATAAACTATCTACGGGGTCTGTTTCATAAACAGCAAGATATTGAATACCTGGAGCTGAAGCGCTATATATGTTTACTTGATCGCCTAACACTTGCACAACAGGCGCAGACGTTACTAGCTGAGCTGGACTGCTAAAATTAAGTAGGTCACTAGCTGAAACATTAACAATGTTACTTAACTCGACTTCTACTGGTGTTACAGTGATGTCTATATTAACTATAACGGTGCCTTCAGGTATTTGTGCGCTGCCAGTCCCCGCGGCGCAAGACATGCCTACATCTAAAGCTGTAACACCTGACCCCGTAACGGTAATCGTGTTGCTTGTTGATCCAGCGGTTAAAGCTACACCTATAGGGCCTGATGTTCCTGGCGTAAAACTAACAAAAGCTAACTCTGAAGGAAAGCCTGGACCGCTAACTATATCACCAACTTGTAAATCCCCGGTGTCTCCAATAACGTTGCTTAACTGTATAGTACTAGATGTAGCTGGTATAGCTATAAGGCCACTAACGCTAGTGAAGTTTACGTCAGCTAGTTGACCTATTTTATTAGCTGTATTTATTCTAGCCACATAGGGATTAGATTCTATAGAGTAAAACTGAGGAAAAAAGTTTGGTTGAGGCGGTGTTATAGAGTCGTAACTAAACATGTCTCTTACTGTAGATATTGTTGAAGCAAAATCAGAAGTTCTTCCAGGATAATATTGCTCATTGCTTAGACCTAAATTAGTTAAAGCCACGCTAACATCTACAGAAGAGTTTTGAACTCTACCAAAAAGTCTAACGGAACTTCTAAATTGATCCTGTAGCGGACCTACTTCTGCTAAATCTCTAGGTACTTTGTTTATATTATCGCTTATCAACACCGTGTGAGATGTTTCTCCAATCTCTAAAGTTTGATTTTCTGGATACGAAGCCATAATACCCGGTAAATATACATTGTAATAATCTTGCTCTGTTTGTTTAACAACGATTTTAAAACTGTACCACCCAAGCGGATTATAAAGATTAGAAGCTGAATCGCCGTTGTATATACCAGGTCTAGCTGTTTCTGGGTCTCTAGTCTGACCTATAACAGTGTTAAATAATATTTTTATAGAATTACCAGGCCAAGTAACTGAATCCACGTTATCGTCATTATATGGAGAATAAGATGTGTCTCCTTTAAAAGAAGCTCCACTAGCTAATGTTATGACTCTTTGGTTGTTTGATAATATAGTTCCAGACTGTCTACCATATCTATCTGAAAGTACAATACCTACTTGATAGTTTCTATTTGTTTTAACTGAGCTGTTTGGATATTCTATCTTGCTAGTTCTATTCGCAACACCAGCGCCTGGTTTAAATGTTAAAATAACGGTTCCAATTGGAAAAGTTACAGTATTACTAAGAGTTATAGTTGCATTTGTACTACTCGCTAAAGTAAATGTTATCACAGCGGCTTGTTGCACTGAGGCGCTTTGAGACAATAAAACTGAGTAAAACCCTGGAGTTGGTTCCTGTGTTGACACGACTGTAGTACCCGCTGCTATACCAGTACCCGTAACTGTTGCACCAATGGGTATAAAACCAGTTATACCAGACACGCTTATAGTGGTTCCGGACACAGCTGTAACTACACTAGCAGATACAACAACACCAGTTCCATTGTTATTAGTCGATACAACCGTAGTTCCTTCAGGTATTACGGTTCCTGTTGTATTAGACGTTATTTCCATACCTGGAAAAAAACCATCAGGAGGTGTTAAAAGCTTTATTAAAGTAGCACTTATAGGCTGACCTGGAGCAAAAGTACCAGCACCAACGTGAGTTGCTGTAACTTCGTTTAAATTAAAATCTGACTTTTCGTCTATAGCGCAAAGATAATCTATAGACTCAGGAGCTGTATGCTTGTTTAAGAAGTTTCCATAAATAACTCTATTTCCAGAAACCTCTTGAGCTAAAGCTCTAACTGGGGTTTGATCGTATACTCTTATTAAATCTTTTTCAGGTAATGTTTTAAAAGGTTTTTGAGAGTTATAATCGTATGTTAGATACATTGGCTCGCCAATGGTTAAAGGTCTGAGATCTGTTAGAGAAACACTGGAGCTTAATGTTATTTTACCAGAGGTACTTGGGTTTACGTTTGGATTATCTGGCTCATAATTTAACACGGTGATATTAGTGTCAATACCAAAACCAGTTACGTAGCTACCAATTTGTATGCCGCCTTGAACATTACTAACTAAAACCTCGTTAGAACTAGTAGTGTCTCCGTTTACAACGCAATTAGCAGATTGATTAAATATAGTTGAACGCTCTATAGTATCTATAACCTTAACTGAAGACTGATCTGACTCTCTATATAATATGTCGACAGAATCAACTAAAAGCTTTGTTCTTAAATCGTAATTATTATATGGTAAAGGTATTCTTAGCTGTATTTTATCTACTTTGTTTTCAACGAAAGAAACTACGGTACTTCTATAAGCTTCTGCTTGATCGTCAAGCTCAGGCATTCCTCTAGTTTCATCATTAACATATAAAAAATAACCGTCTTGTCTAGGTATAAAAGCAGATTGTGTAAACGTAGAAAACAAAGAGTATTCGTCGTCTACGTATTTAAACCTATAAGCAAACCTTACGAATTTATCTTCTAAATAAGTGTCGTCTCCTGGGAAATCTTTTTCATAAAGCTTGTTGTAATTAAAAACAATTTTAGTATCAACAGCTAGCGCCGGCATTGTAGCTCCAGTTATAGTAACCGTCCACACAGCGGGATTACTTCCAGCGGCAGCGGCAAAAGCTACTGTATCAACCACAGCGGAAGTTATAGGTATTATAGAGCCATCTGTGCTAATATAAGAAACGTTAGCTCCTACGTCGTAAGGGCTGGGTAGTTGTTCTTGGGCTATATATCCTTTTAAGTTTTTTATTTCAAAGCTAGCGTCTCCAGAAGTAATAATAGATTTAACAGCCGCTTCTCCACCGTTTGGATAATACTTACTAGTAACATCCTTCATGGTAGTCTCATACTTAGTGTTGGCAGACGTAGACCCTTTACTTTCTGCATAAAGCTCTATACATTCGTAAGGGTTGTATTTAGCTACTGATATTTGATCTTCTGTAGTGTAGTATGTTGGTGTAGGTTGGTTTGTAGGGTTTGCTAAGTCTACATTTATCTTTCTTGGCTGATTTCTATTATCTGTCCAAAACAAAAGATTTTCTAATATATTAATTCCATATATAGGATGTGTTGTAGAGAAGTTTAAAAAAGCGCCTTGAGCTAAAATAGTTAACGTTCCTTGATTTGTAACATTATAAGATACTATAAAAGATTTACTTGCCGCATTATAGGTTAAGTTTGCGGGATTTTTATCTGTATAATTTGTAAAAAACAAATACATAGTACCTGTAGAATCGTCCATGACTTGACCTATGCACTTTAGATTTGGTACGCCCACCACTGAAGACACGTCTCTAACAAGACTGTTTCCAAGCACGTTTTCTAAAGATCCAACGTTTTCACCTTCAGACTTATTAACCTGTACGTTTACTGCGTTTCTGTATTCGTTATCAGGAATAATACGAGCGTCTAAGTCTTTATTCATCTTAGACCTTATAAAAGTATTTTTAACTTTAGCCATTTAATTTTAGTGTTTTATCCATTTAGATTTACCTCTCATCACCTGAACAATTTCATCAAGCTTAATATTAGATAACCTTATTTTTGCATTTCTTAATTTAGCTCTTCTGTCTTTTTGAAGTCTTTGAACTAAGTACTCTTGTTGTCCTGATCTTGTAGATACTATAGAATGTAATATAGACGCATATAGAGCATCTTCAGCTAGCTTAGGAACTTTAGTGTCTATGTCATGCGCTAAACCATCAGAGATGTACTCTAAAACTATTAATCTATTTGCTAAATTGCTAGAAAAAGACATCTTCCCTTCTCTTTCGTTTAGTGTAAACCAACCATTCATTTGAGCAAGCTGCGGCTCAAGACCGTATTGTCTACCCCAATTCCAGCTACCCTCAAATCCGTAAGCGTTTTGAAAATCAATAGCTTCGTCTATATTGTTAAGAAGTTGACCGTTTAGTAAATTGTCATTTGCTCTAGCCCACCGCTCTTCAGTTATCGATGTACCTT
>Ga0209634_1001708_pt1 | contig 15927 bp, 24 predicted proteins | sample LinPmetageLP40_FD_184043 | JGI IMG/M metagenome (GOLD analysis project Ga0209634, IMG submission 184043) | Marine viral communities from the Pacific Ocean - LP-40 (SPAdes) (version 2) | ecosystem: Environmental > Aquatic > Marine > Oceanic | place: Pacific Ocean | collected 2010-08-26
GTTCGAATACCGCACATAGCGATATAGCTCAGAAGAACCTAGCCCGTTTGATTTCACTACTTATCAAGCCTCAAAAAGCTCTTGAGCAGTATCTTTTCAGCTCGTCTGTCTACCCACTTGGTCGTCAACTTATAAAAAGGATAGGTTGCTTTCTTATAGTTCGGCACGTCATTAGTAAACAGCAAAGCGGGTCTTAGTTGTGTATCACCATCAATGCTTCGATGTCTTTCGTATACTCCCTCTCTCTTGGCACCGCCTTTAGGTTTCATATAAACAAACTCTTTGACGCCATAATTCTTTTTTATTTGTGCTCTTGTTGTTCTTCTTTGTCTTCTTGTCTTAGATCCTAAAGAATCATAGCCGGCGGTAGCTTGCGTCCTGGTATCTCTGAGGATCTCATTCATAACTCCACGCTGTATGTTGCCGTCACTGTCCAAGAATGCTCGGCCTGGTATTGCATACTGACCTGACTTAAGAATTGTCTGTCTTAATTGTCTTTCCCCGGCTTTAAGGTTTCTTTGTCCACCCTCGACCAGTGTATGTAGATACTCAGCCGGTGGCGTCTTATTGCCTTTGCCCGTATCAGATCTATCTCTCCATCTTAAAAAAACATTGTAGTCATTGCCTCTAAGCTTCTTCCAATGACTCTTAGCCAATGGCTCATAGCCATTACCTGTTTGCACCAACAGTGAATACATCGTGTATTTAGTTGGGCGATGCAGATGCTTTTTCATATCTTCTGACGTATGAAATCTTGCTAAATAACCAACATCAATTAATCCTTTTGCCAGGGCTTCATCTCTTTGATCGAGATCAAAGTGTCTAAATTGTTTTAAAACTTTGTTAATATTAGTATCAACATCAAGCCTCATACCATCCAATACATTACTCATAAAATTCCTTTTTCTTTTATATTATTAAATTAATGTTATTTAATCCCTAACATATACAACAGGCGACCCCAGGCTTTTAATAGCCTAGAGTCTTTGTTTCCCTTCCTACCAAACGCAATATCCCAGTTCTTATCAACTAAGGCTTTGTTCTCTTTTCTTCTTCTTGATCCTTTTCCGTTCATATGTGTACTTTTTTGCCTATGCTGAGGTATTACCCTGGTCAATAAAAATCAATAGAAGCGATCTCAGTGTGTCCATTTCTTCTGTTTTTGTTCTTTTTGGGCTTTTTTAAACATTTTGGCTTCATTCTTATTAAGAGATTTCTCTACTTGTTTTTCTATAAAAGCGATTAACCACTTAATCATTTTGTTTAAACCTCCTGGCAATTTCATTTCTGACCTTCTGTTTTAGCCTGGGCGTTCCGTTTGCATCTTTGATATATTTATACAGATCCGCTAATGGCGTTGATCTCATGTAGTAATGTTCAACAGATGTTTTGCCTGTCTGTCTGTTAAATGTTTTTGTTGATTTTTTAAATTTAATTGGCATTAGTGAAACTTGACCTCCTTGATGGTTATGTCACCGACTGTCTTTGAAAGATCCAGGGTAAAATCTACCAAAGACCAATCAACACAACTCAGCAAATTGTTAATGTGTATAACTTTTGTTTGTGCTTCTTTTTTATATTTATGATGGACTCTGCTTGCTAAATCCGGATCTCTTACGATTACAATAGATTCTTTATTGTTAGGGTGTTTGATAATCCAGGTTTCAGGTTCTACGGGTTCAAAGCCTAAGTCTTCAGCTTCCTGTATTAAAGCAAGATATCCTCTAATCATGGACTCATAGAGTTTTCTTGATGCTACTCCGTCAACCTTGCTTCTGTTTCTAGCAAATGTGTCTTCTGCTTTAACAAACTTATCTCTTAGGTTGTCTGATACCAGGGTAAGAAGTCTTTTTAACCCCCAGGTTCTTTCGATCTCACCTTTGATTTCTATAAGATGTTTTATGTATTCATCTCTCATAGCTGTCCCAAATCATCAATATACTGTCCCAGGCTGTTTTGCTGTCCCAAGGTGTCCCAAAGTTTGGGACAGATGTTTTCCTTTAAAAGCAATGGTTTCAAGAGATCTAAAACTTGGTGTCCCAACATGTATTGCTGTCCCATATTCCCCCTAACTAAAAGGGGGGAATTGGGACACTTGGTACTCCTAAAAATAAACATCTTTCTTTTCTTCCTTTGTCCATTGATTAAAAAACCTTTCAACACTACTTTTGCTAAAACCTTTTTCATATGGATACTCGTCTTTCATTGTTGTCTCGGCTTCTCTGATAGACACATCCTGGTCAAACAGTTCTCGCAATCTATATGTTGGCTTTATCTTTTCATTTCTTGAAAACGATAAACCCTCTGTATCGTTTAACCTGAGCTCAAAACTATTTCTATTCTCGCTGTTAAGCTTCCTGGCTTTTTCAAAGTGCCAGGTATATAAGTCCTCTTCTTTTTCTGATTGTTCGCCCCTTAAAACAAGATCCATAGTTACTACTTTTACTGAAGACCCAAACAGTGATTGACCCTTATTTGAATGATCTATAACAATGACTGCAATACCTCGTTTTCGTAAAAACAACAAAAGATCCATGACCTCGTCTTGCCAACACTCAGCGTTGTTATGATCTGAAGGCGACCACAACGTGAAGTAATTATCCAGGACAACAACTTCGGGTTTATGGTACATAATGGCCTTGATTAGCTTTTGCCTGTTCTCAGGAAGGCTTAGATTACTTACAGGATTGTCTTCAAAAAAGACTGACATCAATATTAAATTATCCATCCTAGGATCTTTAATGGTCTTGAAATAGCCTCTGTAACGTTTTTGCAATTCAGGTAATGACATCTCACCATCAACTAACAAACACTTTTTAGACTTAGGCACGTTGAAGCCTGCAAAGTTATGACCGCTACATAGATTAGATATTAGAGCACCAGTAAATAATGACTTGCCGTGTCCGGCTTTTGCATAAAAGATAGCCTGGTCGCCGTCTGATAAAAAGTTTTCAATTAACCATTCAGGCTCTTTATATTGGGTGGTGTTTATTTTATCAAATGTAGCAAATTCCAGGGGAGGGGACATTGGCTTGTTGTTGTGTAAACACCAGTTATAAAAAGCATCTTGTTCTTGGTATTCATGTCGCCAGTCAGCAAAGTCATCTTTCTCACCCCAGTTACCTGGAATCTCTGCAAGCAAAACAATGCAATTATATTCATAAGTTAACAGCTCGCAAAGATCCTTTTCCCATTCAAGCCCAGGAGCATCGTTGTCACGACACAACATAACCTGTCTGCCATATATACACTTCCAATCTCTGTTCTTAATATCCTTAGCTCCTCCACCCGTTAAGACGGGCACGGAGCATAGAGGTTGCATTGCATCAACTGTTTTCTCACCCTCACAAATTATGACCTCTTGGCGTTCATTAACCTTGTCAAAGTTGTAGGGCATTAACATTGTATCGCCCTGGCCAAATGTCAGCTTTCCTGCATCATCCTTTTTAAAGAACCGAAAGTCCTTGCCGTTACCGTTTTGGTATCTGACTTTTAAAGTGTTGTTTCCATAATGATATTGACTAATAGTTGTGTCTTTGTAGATCTTTAAAAAATCTTTATAACAACCGCCGTCACCTGTTGAAAAGTCTTGCCATAATCCTTTTTCTGAATCTACCGAAAATCCTTTGTTGGTTCCCCAACGGTATGAATTACCGGCCTGGCTTTTTGGTTCTCCCTTTAGTCTTTTAACCTCTTGGAGCAGTAAGTTGCCCCAGTCCTCGTTAATAACTGATTTCATATTTATCCTTATAAAAGGGGCGTCAAGAAATAACTAACGGGAGGTTTTAATATATGAATATTCGCTATCTCCCAACGCCCCAAACTGTTAAAACGGTATTGAATCCTCATCAAATACACTGTCACTGTCGTCCGGTGTAGCCGTTGTGTTTAAATCAGGTATGACAAAATCTGTTGGTCTATCAACCCAATCTTTTATCTTAAAGACGGGCTTATAATACTTACCATTGGCTGTCTCAACGCCCTCAGCTCCTTCGTATCCAATAACAGGTATTTTGTCTCCTCTATTACCTGCATCGCTTTCCCAGGCTTTAGCAATTGCCAAAAAGCCCGACCATTCCATCGCCGAGTCTCTTTCCCATAACTTCAAGCCTTTATCAGTGCTGTATAGATATAAAGAAAAAGCTCTTTTATATCCTTCCGCTTTTAATCTGCTTTCTTCCGGGTGTGGCGTTTTAATATCTTCTTGCCATTCTTTGTAATAAGTGCCCCCGGCAAACTTTCCCCAACCTATTTTGGCCACCGGAAAATCAGCTACAAAGTTAATGTCACTATAATTAACCTCGACTTCTTTTTTGCCACACATAAAGCCTGTACCTTCTTTGTTATCATGTCTGAGATACATTGGATCTCCTTTTGGTGCGTCATCTACATCTTTAAAACTCATCTTTCTTTCCTCACATTGTTTTTATATTCATTTAATAAATACTCAAAGTTGTCCATATAATATTGGTAAAACTCCAAGCTCCTTGAGTCATTGTTTTGGCTACGTTCATGCAAACATTCAGCGTGCATAAATCTACAAAACGAAACAAATGCATTGTTCGTTAAGTATTCCATTGCAATTTCTCTTTCTTCGGCCTTATTCATTAAGGCCTCGAAACTTTAACCAGGCACTTCGCAACTCATAAAAGTCACGACCTGTTTTGTCTTCTAAAAATTCTAGTTTTTGTCTTGGCATATATTTACCTTTGCTGTTCCAGGCACCCATAACAATTTGTGCTTTTCTTGGCCGAGACAATTTATTCCAATCTCTTATAACTATTTCAGATCTACCGCAATGACATCTATTGTTAAGATCAAGAGCTCCCATTGTTGCTCTGCATTCACCTATACAAGGATTGTCATACAAAGAGGAGGGGAGGTTAGTCGTTCTTGTCATCCTTCAAACCTTTCTCAATATATTTTTCAGCTAATCTGTAAAGGTGTACGCCTTTGTTTTCAGATTTATCAATCAACTTGTTGTGTATGTCTTCCCGGATCCAAACGGCACATAATTTTCCTCGTTTGACTGTCTCCATGTTACTTTTATTGAACTCCAATTAGTTTATATATAAAGTAATATAAAACATATAGAATGCAAATGGCTAGAAAAGTAACATATAAAATTAATGCTAAATCGTTAGAAGAGGCTTTATCAGATGTTGGTATAGGATTTATGCTTTCATTCCCTGTAGGCCTTGTAGTCCTATCTATAACAACCTTTCTTAGCTTTTCAGTTACTACAACTGCATTTACACAAACCCTGGTATTTACTTTAATATCCTTTGTAAGAAAATATGTAATTCGCGAATATTTCAGAATTAATAACGACTCTTAAAACTTGACCTAACTGTTACAATTTTATATATTCTTATATATAAACAAAACGGAGGGATATGTTTATGGGATGTATAAGAAATATTGACAAATAAAAAAAGGCCAACGGGTAAGTTTGTAGCTTACTACCACGGCAAAGAAATAGAACGCCAGGAAGACGCTTTAAATAAAACCTTTTGGGGCGGTAACTACAAAATCATCGCAAGCTTTCACGAAGTAAATAAAAAAAGGCGATATTACAAACCCGAGTTATATAGAGCCCTGGCGAAGTGCAAAAGGGAACACGCAAGTTTAGTCATTCCTATTATGGGTAACCTGGCTTATAACGTGGTCTTTTTAGACATGATGCTAGAGGTCAATGTTAAGACCTATGCTTGCGACCTTAAGGGCACGCAAGAGGTTGACTTGCATTTGTTATCTATGATCTCTGAGGAAATGAGAAAAGATATATCTATCTCAACAAAAAGAAAACTTGCTAAGCTGAAAAAAGAGGGCGTTAAGTTGGGGGCTCCTGACTGGAAGCCTGGAAACAAAAAGGGCGTTCAAACTATAAAGGCCAAGGCTGACGAATTCGCTATATCAATACATAAGCAGATAAAAGATCTTAGAGGGCTTGGCTTTGCTTCTTATGATGATATTGCCACAAGATTAAATAAAAGAGGCATACAGACTAGTAGGGGTGGCAAATGGCACGCTACTACTGTTAGGAATATTGAAATGCGTTTAGGAGATTTAAACAATGAATAGAAAACAAAATTTTAATAATTTCGTAAACGAGTTGCAGTTAAGGTTAGAGCTAGATATACACGCACACGAAAAACTTAACAATGTAGTTATAGATCATGTAGTTGGCATAATAGGACGTTATGTGTATCTAAGAAACCTTAATAATGAACTTGTAACTATGTCAGATTTAAGCTTTATTTTAAATTGTACTGAAACAACAATTAGATCAAAAGTTGTGTATATGATAAATAACGACTTAATAGTTAAACGTCATAATCCTAACGATAAAAGAATTTTTAATTTATATCCAACTAGGCTTTTGAAAAAAACTATGACAGTTAACGCTTCCAGGACATTAAAAACACTATTTGAGATTGCCCCGATATATGAAGTAATGTTAGGCGATGACGCTAAAAACTTTATGAAGAAAAATAGCACTCATATGCACCCTGGGTATTCACCGGATCTGACAGTAAATACTGGTTACCATCAAAAATTTAAAGACTTTTTCTCTAAGTTTTATGGCTATGCTGAATGTAAAAAGGATAAAAACCCTCAATCATTAACGGTAACTGTTGAGGGTAATAAATATGGACAATAAAAAAACATATCATTATATTTATAAGACTAATAATAAAAAGAGTATGGAAAAGTTAGATCCAATTAAACAAATAATAGAAATTAACAAGGGGAGATGTGTAAGGTTGACTTTACCAATGTGCAAAGAAGAACATATCATGCTTTCCTCCTCAATTCTTACAGAGCTCGCTGACGAATTGTATTTAATACATAAAATGAAAAAGCCCGTATGGGATAAGTTGACGCGTTCAAGACGTAAGATATCAAAAGAATCACGCAATGTGAAAATGTATGCAGAACCTGAGTCCTTGGGTTCTTCTTACAAGGGTGCAAAATAGGTAAAACACTAATGCACTTTACAATAATATATATAAACATAATCAAGCTAAAAGGAGGCTGATAATATGGGATTTTATAAGAATCAAGACCAAGACTTAGATAGTAGACTTCGCATAATATATAAAACGTTTAATACAAAAAATACAGTTTGGGAGGAAAAATATAAAACTAGACTGCCTAAAAAGATTATATTCTTTGAAGTAGGCAAACTGCTTTCTCAGGAGAGAAATGCAAAAGACGTAAAACATCTTACTAAATGGGACGGCCAAACACAACTCACGTTCACCAACGGTGAAAAATTTATTGTTCGCGACGAGATGGAAGAACTTGCGAGGCAGTTGTAGTGTCGGCCGAAGGTAAGGTCACTGACGATAGGCATTTGTCAGGATCTATGTTCCCGGGGTGGTGTGGAGTTAACGCTTTTGCAACGCCCCTGGATGTTTACAACTATTGTTACAACGCCAGGAACGGTATTCCTAACCCTGGCGTCGACAATATACACGTTAGGATCGGCACTGCTTTTGAAACGCCGGTCATAATGGAATTAATACCAAGATATATACCTGTCGTTGATGTTAGAACAGGCTTCACAACTGCATATAAGCACGCCACGTTACCTTTTTCAGTATCTTTAGACGGCATGTGTAGAGCTGAAAAACTAACGGTAGAAGAGGGCGAGATAATCAAAACAGGTGGCGAGGATCTCTTTTTAGACGGTATAGGCATTATTGAAACAAAGATAACCGGCAAATATTGTGCTAATGAATGTCCGGAGCAATATAAATTACAGCTCTTTTCACAAATGGAATGTGTCCCGGACTGTCGGTGGGGAATGATTGCAATTGTAAAAGGGACGATGATGTGGATTTGGGTATTTAGAAAAGACGCATCATTTAAAAAAACTTTGTCAGAATCAGTTTTGGATTTTGAAGATCGTCTTGCAAATAACAATCCCCCTGACCCGTACAACAGTATTGAATGTAATACAGCTTTTGCAAAAAAAGAGATAGAGAGTCGCATTCTTGCTGAAGATACTGACGAAATAATTGAACAATTAGCGTCTTTAAAAAATATTAAACAAAACGTCCAGGCCTCAATAGATGATATTGAGAGGGTTTTAAAAATTCAATTGGGTAATGCTGAATCCGGCTTTACTAACACTTGGAAAGTTAACTGGCCTTTTAGAACATATAAGGCACAAAAAGAAAAAATAATTAATCAAGAAGCTAAGCCCGAGAGAACAATCAGGCTTAACTCTTTACAACTAAAAAGGCTAAATGATGAAGAAGGCATATAACGGCAATACAAGAGCTAAGCAAGTCGCACAAAGACTATATAACAACGGCTTAAATAACAGCAGAAAACTACAAGAAAAACTAATAGAGCTAAGACATGTAGAGACTATATCTCACGTTACATGCTTTAGATGGATTGAAGAATTTAAACATGAAAAAATTAGCTAAAAGTAAGCCTCTCGTATGGACTTATTACGATCGTGATTTCACGTTTAAAACAACTGACCCTTTAATTGATTTGCATACAGATCAACAACTAGGCGTTAGTGATATAGATATTGTTTATAACAATACAGATCTTAACGATCTGCAATTGTCTATTTACATAATAAAAGAATGGTTTAACCAAGACATGGCAATTGCCAGGAGTAGAAAATGAGTAAAGACCTAAACAAAAAAATAGCCAGGTATGAAGAACAATTGGCCTGGCTTGAAGAGATGGCCAAAGAGACAAAAGATAAATTATTTTGTGCAAAAGTCGAACAATATGAGAGAAAGAAAAATGATTGAGTTTCAATTGTTCCTAATTTTAATGTTTATGGCCTTTTGTCTTTATGGAGTTGCACTAATAATCAACGACAAAAAATAAGTTTAACAACCGGCACTTGGAGGGTGCTAACAAAAGTAGGGGGCGTTATGTACGCCCCCGTCCTTTTATACAATGGAGATTGATTACGAACTATGAGAGTTCTTAGTTAATGTAAAAGATTTATTGGATATAATCACTAATATTGATCTCAGGAGTTTTGTTTAGATCCGCAAAAGCATTTTGCAAGCTTTCAGCCCCCGTGTTTTTATTAAGATGTTTTCCTTCAGTTATATAGTTTGTAAATGAGTCTGAGTTATAGGCCTTAAATTCAACGTCGCCTTCGGGCATAAAACAAAAAGCATAGATCTCTATAGGGTAGGTGTTGTGTGCTTCAACCTTACTACGAGATCCGTATTCAAAACAATATTGTTGTTTACCGTTTGTTAATGATTTATGTCTTGTCTTTACCTGGACGCGATACAGTTTGTTTTGGTGATCTATTATCAAGTCGGCCGGGTGTCCGGTACAAGTGCGAAAACAAAAATCGACATATTGCACGGCTACCTTTTGAACTAACAGCTCTCCAATCAAGCCTATTCTTTGATTTAAGTATGGCTTGTTCTTTTTTGACTTTTCAGCCACTTTTATAAGCTTCCATTAATAGATCATAATTTTCTTTAGATCTACGGCCGACTTGATGATAGTACCTGGAATCTTTTAGCTCCCTGGCCATGCCTTCAAAGTCGTCATCTTCAAGACATGCATTAAATTTTTTAAATGAGAGCATCATGTTTCGACCGCCGTTAAACATCATGTCAATTAACACATGCTTAACGTTATAAGGTAAGTCCCAAAAATCATTGTAGAGCTCTACACACTCCTCTAAGGCCATTTTTATATCATTATCTAACATGTATTCGGCCTCATCTTGCGATATGCCGTTGTCTGTTAAATTACGGCCGTAGCCACAACTAATTTTATTGCTTTTGCAATTGTAGATTGTAAGTGAGAGGCCTTCGCTACGCTGTATAGAGGATCTTAAAAGCTTATGCTCATCTTTTGTTAAGTAGTCCATTTATAGTCCTATAGCCAAATGAGGCTGAAATAATAACGCCCCAGGCAATTCGATACCATTCCGGGGTCTGTTCCAGGGCTCTAAATCCATCGTAAACATAATTTACAAGACCCGGTATAAAACAAAGCACCATTGGAATAGACCATAAGATCAAAATATACTCGTCCTTCCAAGAAGAACCCATATTGTGTGCCATGACCTTTTCCCAATCTGAATTAGACTGTGCTTGTTTTAATAAAATTTCTTGTTGTACCTGGGCTTTTGTTTGGCTCAGTTGTACTTTGTTATTAAGCCAGGTAGTACCCCAGGATCCTAGGATTTTTAAAACGCCTAACATTTAGATGATCTGCAATATTGTTACGCATAGAGCTATTATTGTTGTAGCCAGGAACCCGGTAACACCAATAAACATTGAGTCTAACTTGCGATTAATGTTGTCTATGTCTTCCTTTAACTCTTCAATGGTGTTGAATAGAGTTTTGTTTTGTTCTTCACAACGGGCTAAGTGCTCCTTAAGTGTCGCACTTACCTCCGCTATTGTTTGTCTAGGCATTTTCAGGAGCTTCATTTAGAGGCTCTTGCTCTTGCGACAAAACTAATTGATTTTCCATTTGATTTGCTTTGCTCATATAGTGATTAGCTAATTTTTCAAGCTTTGCAACTTGCTCCTCTAGGTCTTCAATTCTTGCATCTTTTTCGTTTTTACTCATCGTCTGTGTTACTCCATATACCACTTGCTATATCTAATACTAGTTGTGGCATTGAACTAATATCGTCTCCGTTTTGAAAATGTTTAACGTCGGTAGCTGTAACAGGCAAGTCGCTGTCGTCCGGATCGTCTGTTTCAATTGTTAAAACTACCATTAATGTAGGATCCTCTGTACCGCCTTCTCCTTCTATTCCAGGATAGACTTCAACTCTTTGTATGCTTTTTTTTACTTCTATAGTCATTTCATTAGTACCTTTTGTGTTTTATATATAATAATAATTAAAGCCCTATAATTCCAACAATGTAACTTAAATTAAGGGGAGGGCGGAAAGTCTATGTCCTCATATGTTAATTTATCAGATTGATTTTTTGGAAGATCTCTTAAATCTTGTCTGTATTTTGACCAGGCTTTTTTCTGCTTTGCAGTCATAACTACATCTGCTAACTGAGTCCAGTCGCAAGCATATAAAAGAAGATCTCTCTCACTACGAACCATATCCCAAAAATCTAAATCTAATGCAACAGCTTTGCCATTTATAATTTTGTGCTCATTTGTTTGATAGCACCCTTCAAGAATTGCCTCGCCATCCTGGATGCCTAGCTCGTCAATTGTGGCCTCTGTAGTTGTAGAGTATAAAATTTCGCCTGTTTCTGTATTGTATATTGTAAAAGTGTTCATTTTATCTAGTGTTGTCCATCATTACGTTTAGTGAAAGTTGTGTATGGTTGTAAAGGCCTGAGAAATAGACTCGCCAGTAAACAGTAGATTGTGAAGCACTTAGAGTTGTTATTTGCCCGGTATAAACGTAGGTATAACCTCTATATGTTCCGGCGTTCCAATAAATATTCGTATTACCGTTAGCATTTATCCAGGTTGAATTATTTAATGAATATTGAACCCTACCACCACTAACATTACCAAGAACACCTGAGAAAATAGCAACGTAACCCGCATTGTCTCTTACTTGCGTTATTGTTATGCCTACAAATGATGCATTACTTCCTACATATGTACCTGATCTCTGAACGTATGCTTGACCCTCTCTTGCTAAAGGAAACTTTGTGCCGGCCGTCACATGACTAACTATAGTTGAACTTACGTTGTCAAAGCTTTTTACATTTAAAGTATCAACATTAATTTTATCACCGGTAATAGTTGAACCTGCTATTTGTGTAGCTGTAATAGTGCCAGTTGCTATTTCACTGGCCGTAATTGTATTTGTGGCAATCTCGTTAGCGGTAATTGTGTTGGACGCAATTTTATCGGCCTCAATACTATTTGCCTTAATGTTTAGCTCGCCTTGAGAATTGATCTCAAGCTCGCCTGTATCAAAATCTATAGTTGCTGTTTGTGAACCAGTGACCAGGCCGTCTAAATGTGAAAGGTTAATTAAAAAAGTAAATTGGTTATTAGTAGCATCAAAAGGCGACAGGGTGCCTTGCGGTGAACTAGCTGTACTTGATTTCTTTATAAGAGAGTTAAGTGTTGGCTCTGTACCATCAATAGCATAAAACAAAGGTTTAGCCCATGATAATGAAGCGGCAATTTGTGTTGAATAATAAAGATAGGTTCTGTGTTGTTGTATTGTAGAGCCACTTTTCATTTTAAAGTCGTTATAAGAATGAATTTTTTCACCTGTATCACATCTATAAAGACCACCTATACCGCTATTAGTAGTGCTAGTTTCAGAATTAGCTCTAATAAATCCAATAGATATTAACCAAACATCTTGTGGGAAATTAGATATCGTAAGCGGGCCAAAGTATGGATTAGTATTTGCAGTTCCGTTTAAATTTAAAGTATGACCGCCATTACACCCATGATAGAAAGTTCCACTTGTTGATGTCCCATTTCTTCTTACATAAACTACAGACATATATGAATTATTATCTGTTATACCAGTTATAGTTTTATTCCAACCGCCATCTCCATTTGAAGCAGTATCGTTAGATGGTGTATTCCAAATTAACCCTCTAGTTCCATCGGGTAATGTGCCATGAATAACTTGATTTTCTGCTGTACTACCATTTGGGGTAAAATTACCACCATAGTAACCTGTCTGCGTTACACCGCTTGTATTTAAAACCCAACCTGAAGAATCTGCATAATTAAGCGCTAACCCTCTTGGCAAGGTGTCAATTATAACCTTACCTGATGATAGTGAGGTTGTACCCGTACTTGTGATTGCCCCTGAAGACATAGCTCCTGTTACATTTAAGCCACTAGTATCCATGACCATTTTGGTTGAACCACTAATATCAAAATCTATTCTAGTACTCGCATCTACTGTTATTGGATAGCCTGAGTCAATCCATAGACCTTTAGTTGCTCTAGTATCATAAGGAAGTTTTATAGAAGCATAGTCTGTTCCTGTAGTATTAAACGTCCAGTTAATAGCACCTGATTCAGTGCCTATACCTGATTTTAAATTGATCTCTGCACTAGCTGAGTCTAGTAATAGATTTCCTGAAGAAGTGATTGACCCTGAAGATATAGTTCCACTAGTTATTACATTACCTGTATCTGAAAATAATGTAAACTTATCTCCTGAACCACTATTTGCAATAAATTTAAAGTTTTGATCTATTCTAAATCTATATGTAGATGCACCGCTTGTTCCTTCACCCCATCTTTGTAAGTTTGTACTTGCATCTAGTTTTTTAATGTAAACTTGCGTTCCACTTAAATTAGAAGAATGATTTACATTTAATGATGGTATGTTAATTAGGTTTCTTGATGACGAAATCACCTCAACACCACTTATACCAATATTTCCATTTACATCTAATTTTTGTGTGGGCGTAGTATCTGAAATACCTACATTTCCACCACCTTGAGCAAGAACAACATTATTTGATGTATACCAGTTTAAAGCGGCATTTCCACCACTTGAATCCATAATTAGATAACCTGAATCATCTGTACCTGCTTTAATGTTAGGTTGTCCCGATACTCTATTGACAGTTAATGTTGCACCTGCTCCTGTACTATTAACTGTTACTGTAGCTGTATTATTTATTGATGGTGTTGTGATTGCACCTGAAGATATAGTTCCTGAGAAAGTAGCGTTTTGAGAAGAATTAATAATTAATCCATCTGAGCCATTTGTTTTAAGTATGACACTTCCTGCATCTTGAGATTCAATAAATAGACTGCCTGTACCTCTATGTGCAATTTGTGAATTAGTATTAGCACCGCTATTAAATCTAATTAATCTAAGACCATAATCTGTATAAGTGGTATCCCCAACTAAATCTATATAGGCGTTATGACTAGCTAATGTACTAGTACCAATTTCTATTCTAGTATCGTTTGTACCATTAGAAGGAATGTCTAATGCTCCAACTGTAGCAGTTCCGCTAACAGAGATAGTTCCTGAATTGATAGTCCCATCAAATTTCGCATTACCTGTATTGGATATTGATGCTACATTACCTGCTGTTTGGTTTCTAAATATCCAACCCCTATTAGCTGAACTGTTCATAGTGAAGTAGGTAGCCCAATCTCCTGTAACAGAGCCATGCGTTCCTGAACCTCCTGTACCAGTAAACATAATTCCGTATGTTGGGTTACTTCCCTGACCTGAACCACCATAAAGACTAATTCCGTTCTTTGTAGAGTTTGAGGTGTTGTTTACGCCAATATATTGACCTTGTAATCCAACAAAATCGGTATTTCTTGCAGAGCTAATTACTTCGTAACCTGCAACCTTATATCCTCCTATAGCATCTACTGTTCCTGCTGTTCCTGTTCTATTTGCATAAGTTGTCCCAACATAGATATCACGAACATTAATACCTTGTGCACCTGAGCCAGTAGTTCCGTTTGTACCATTTAGAAAACTAATAGCAGTATTTTGCTGAATACTGCTAACATAAAAACGACGTGCAGAATCAATAACAGTCGTTCCATTTATTATAAACCCACCTACCTTTGCATCAACACCAGTTGAATTTATATGTGCTACATGACCTGAAGTACCATTATTAAATATAAAGGACTGTCCTGCTGTAACATTAAAGCCCATATTTCCGCTTGTAGTTTGTCCTATACCAACATCATTATGAACACCACCTTGTTCTTGTAATTTAATTCTGTAATAGTTTTCGCTGTTTTCAGAACCATAAACAGACTTAGTAAATGTTTGAACTGCGCTTGAAGTAATAGTTCCTACTGTAAGATTCCTTGAAGCATCTAAGACTGTTTGTCCATTCATTTTTAGTGAACGACTACCACCAAGATTTACATTGGTAGTGCTAAAAGTTGCACTAGGACTAGCGTTGTGGACACTACCATTTCCTATTTCTACAGTACCACCACCATTTGTAATATAAAAATTACCTCTATTACCTATAATTCCATAACCACTAAAAACAGCATCATTTGTAGCGGGTTGGTTGTTGTTTATCCATACACCAGTTGCAGAAATTCCGTGATCTGCTGTTATATAGTCTGAGGTAACAGGTGCACTAAAAGTCGTATTACCTGTAAAGGTTCTATTACCTGCATGATTTACTCTAATTACTTTCCAACCTGATATATCACATGCTCTAGTCCCTGTACCTGCTCCATAGTTAAATAAAGCTAGTGGTGTCCAATACTTAGTACCTGTTTCAAACTGTCCAACAGAATTACCAAAACCAGTTATATACCCCGATACTTTAGTCCAGGTAGTAGTTGGATTGAAATTAGACATGACCCAATATCCGTAACTGCCTGGATTTCCTCCTAAACTGGTAAAACTTGAATTCCAGTCTCTTGAACCCATGTAATGTCTTTGGTCAGTACCAACATTTTTTATGTAACATTCCATATAAAAAATATCATCTTGGTCTACTGGTATATACCTTCCTGACATAGTAAGTGGGCTAAAACCACCAGTTATTCTTATACAGTAACCACCAGGAGCAGTAGAGTCTGTAGTCCATGCAACTTGCGAACTGCCCTCAAAAAAGTCTTGTAATTCAGAAGTTGACCATGTTGGGTCTATTTCAAATACAGTATCACCAGTAGCGTAATGACCAAGAGGGTATCTTTTTGCAGAACCTCTTTTAGTAACTTTAGTTAGTTCTTCTGCTTCTATATTCCTTGCCCCGTCTATTACAGTCGTTGTGCCTATTCTTAGACCGCCACTTTTAATATCTACACCTGTTCCAACAGCACCATTTATTTGGAATATATCTGTATAGGTAGTGCCATCTGTACTGGTAAAAATCATCTCAGTATCAGCCTGAGCAGTACCGCCATCAAATATCATATTGATCTCACGACTACCATTAGATTTGTTCCAACCTATATGTAGACCATGAGAACCATTTGTATTAACACCGCCAACAT